>Ga0272440_1001443_pt1 | contig 19389 bp, 17 predicted proteins | sample SSMMMBAug17_FD_192440 | JGI IMG/M metagenome (GOLD analysis project Ga0272440, IMG submission 192440) | Marine sediment archaeal communities from Little Sippewissett salt marsh, Falmouth, MA, United States - SSM-MMB-Aug17 | ecosystem: Environmental > Aquatic > Marine > Wetlands > Sediment ...
GAGTGACCATCAGTTTAGGTGTGACAAACAACTATTTGAACTGTCCGGATAACGAATATCAAATGATTAAGAATGCTGATATTGCATTATATGACGCGAAAGAAAAAGGGCGAAATCAGGCAGTGATGTTCTCTTAAAAGATGCCAATAATAATTGTGATGATTCTGAAAAAAAAGATATTAAAATTTTAAAATTCATACCGAAGCCCCAATCCCACAGCATTTGATGCCCCCTTAACCCCATTAAACAAACCATAAGCCCCGGAACGATGATGTACTCGTGCCACTAAATGAAAACATTGTGATTGAGGCAAGGCAAATGTAAATTCTATAGATAGATAATTGAGAAAATGAGAAACTTTCTCATTATGCAGTTTTTCCATATTGGGTGTTTTGGTCGCATATGAAAGTCCCTCACCAAAAGCGAATGAGGTGCGAAGCTTATGATTCCAGGGAAATGTTAGCCATCGGGCAATAAACACAGCATTCCATTCTGCATGGGTTTGATCACCTAAATGCTGAACCCCTTGACCTTCCAATTCAAATACAAGAGATTCATTATATTGATAAAATTGATTGCCTATGGCAACAGCCAATAAGCGATACGAGGTATCAAATTCTGCTGATAAAAGGATGGCATCTTCAATACCCGGGCCAGCCAGTACCCCATGATAAATCATTCCATACCATTTTGCATAAACAGGTGAACTTGTCCACATGATATACAATAAACTGATAAGCAAATATCGTTTTTTCATCCTATGGATTCTCTCTCTATATGATGATTAAAAATCTCTTCTTGTTCATCTAAAATTTCGCGAATAATTGACATATTCGTCATGGGATTCATCAATACTGAGCGAAGGACAACCTGTTTTACCCCCTCTTTTTCTAAGGTGGTTCGAGATACAAAGCTTTTTCCTGCCTGCCTTTGTAATCGCTGTATTCGAATATTGATTTGATTGATTTTTTGATTGAGAATTTTCTTTTCTGCAACTGAAGCATTCTGAAATTGCTCTTTAATTGATTCAGGTAAAACGCGGTATGTCAATATATTCAGTTGTGGCCTTGATACCAATGTGAATAATGGGCGCTTGTGAATTTCATCGGCAAATTCTTTAGCAAGTTCTATACCATGATCAATAAGTAATGCATATCCCTTTTTGCCCATAATTTCCAGTGCATTTCCCAAAACCAGTGAAGTTGCTGCGCGTGAGCCAACAATGGAACGTATCCCCAAATCTACAGATCCCGGACGATTGACATATGCAGAATGATAGGCCACAGCATCCATAGCCAGAGGATCCTTAAAATATACCATGCCACAACTCATGGGCATATAAAATTGCTTATGACCATCGACAATAACAGAATCAGCGCGCTCAATACCTGACAACAATCCACTGTATTTTTCTGACAACAACGTTGGCCCACCCCATGCAGCGTCTACATGAAAATGAATGCCATTTTTTTGACAGATATCTGCAATATCATAAAGCGGATCAATTGAACCTGTTTCTGTAGTACCTGCTATGCCAATCACTGCAATAATTGCGGAATTTTGTTTATTTAAATCTTGAATGTATTGTTCAAGTGCCTGAATATCCATCTGAAACTGATCATTGACAGGGATTCGAATGACATTATCATTACCGATTCCCAAAACGCCGCCGGCTTTTCTTAGGGAATAATGTCCCATTTTTGATACCAGGATGACCGCCCGATCCTTTTCATAGTACTGAAGCGCGCGAGCAAATCCCTCTTGTTCTATGCCTTTGAAAGTGTCTGTTTTGTTAAAACGTTTGTTTCTAGCAACCCACATGGCGCTTAAATTGGCCAGTGTGCCATCTTCAACAAATGCGCCTAATGTACTTTCAGGATTTTGTATGTGATGTTCATAAAACGTCGCATCCTTTTGAAAGAACATGCGATGAATTTTGGCAAGCAATTGTCTTTCCCAGATAGAAACGACTTTTGAGGTTTCCAGTTTGACAACATTTTGATTCAAGGCAGCAACAATAGTGTGTAAATGCACCATAAAAAAAGGGATGGCCGATGTCATATGTCCAATAAAGTAAGGTGATCCTACATTTACTGCATGAGGTGCCAGGTCGTAAATAATTGATTGTATGACATCAGCCAATTTTCGAGCAGGATCATTATTGAGCGTGCTATTCCTGAATCTATCGGATAATTCATCAAGGCTGGCATCTTCAGTAATCCCCACATGTTCTTTGAGAAAATCATGAAGGCCAAAAAGAATCTGCTCCATGTACTTTACCAGACGTTGTCTTGCCTTATTTTCGGGCCGGATAAAAATCCGCTGCAATGCGTCCCAATTGGCAACGAGTGATGCTGTTGATTGATTTTTCTGATCCATCATTGTTAACCCATTATTCTTCTTCAGCAATTGAGTCATCTATAAGAGGAGTGTTTTCATGAGGCATGTTCAAAATTTCATACCCCTTCAATATATCCAATGCTCGGGCAATCTGGTAGTCTGACATCAAGTCTTCACCACGAATTTTTCCATGCCGCATGACATGCCTATTTTTCTGGTTCTCTTTTATGGATTTCGCATCATTTTTATCTTTTTGTTCTGATTCAGAGATATGTTTTGATTCTTGAGATTGCGGTTCGGCTTCAAGATGATTTTTGAGATCTTTTTCCTTAATTACCTTGGGTAATCTGGCATCATCTTGTTTAAGTTTGATATATCTCGAAGATACAGTAATATCTGGCACAATCCCCTGGGCCTGAATGGATCGCCCATTCGGAGTATAATAGCGTGCAATGGTATACTTCAGGCCATAACCATCACGTAAAGGCTCAACAGTTTGAACAGACCCTTTCCCAAATGAGTTTATTCCTAAAATCAATGCACGTTTATGATCCTGAAGCGCACCTGCAACAATTTCCGATGCACTTGCGCTACCGGAATTGATTAAAACGACAATGGGATAGTCGGGTTCTGTATTATCGCTATGCGCATTAAATTCTTTTGTGTTTTCTTCAGAACGACCTTTAATAGACACAATATTCCCCTCATCTATGAATAAATCCACCAATTTGACCGCCTGATCTAAAAGACCACCGGGATTGTCGCGAAGATCCATTATAAGGCCTTTGAATTGATTGGTATTTGATTTCAATTCATCTAAAGTATCAATAATATCATCAACTGTCTTTTCTCTAAAGTTGGTCACCCAGATATACCCATAGCCATCACCTATAGATGCTGAACGAACACTTTCAATAGGAATGATATCGCGAACAATTTCAACATCAAAAGGCTTTTCTTCACCATCACGTGCAAGGGTAATGATCACTGATGTACCCTTTTTACCACGCATTTTTTTGACAGCTTCCCACATTTCCATATCCTGAGTTTCTTCACCATCAACTTTAATAATCCGATCTCCTGCCTGAATGCCTTTACGATATGCAGGTGTACCTTCAATGGGGGATACAACAGTCAGAATACCTTTTTTCATCGTAATTACAATTCCGATCCCGCCAAATTCCCCATGCGTATCTATTTGAAGTTCTTCAAATGCCTCGGGCGGCATAAATGATGAATGAGGATCCAATGATCGAATCATCCCTTGAATGGCGCTTTGGATTAACTCTTTCGTATCCACAGGATCGACATAATTGTCTTCCACAAGCGAGATGATATCGGTAAATAATTTCAGACCTTCATACGTCTCTTCTTTGTCCGCATATGCATGTTGTGAAAATAGAACGACGAAAGAGACAATCATGCAGGCAATGATAAAATTCCATTTTTTTTGCATTTTTTTTTCCTTCAGCTTTCTTTTAGCCATTTTATGGGATTAATGGGTTTTCCATGATGTCGAACCTCAAAATATAATCCGGGCCCAACCATGGAGCCTGTATCCCCCAGTGTGCCAACAACTTCACCTTGTTCGACAATATCACCTTTATGTTTAAATATTTCATCTGCATGCGCGTATACTGTATAATAGCTGTCACCATGATCAATGATAATCATGTTGCCATAACCTCTAAACCATTTCGCATACAGAATCCTTCCAGGGCATACAGCTTTGATGGGTTCGCCTTTGTCGGCTATGATATATACGCCACTTCGAAATCGCGTGACGCCTAATTTTTCGTTGGTATATCTTCCATATTGGTTGATTATTTTGCCATTGACAGGCAATCGTAGTTTTGGTTGTTCTTTATTAAACAGAACACTTTGTGAATATGTTCTGGTAATTTTATCTCGAATATCATTAATTGTCCGATCCAGATCACTGGCCGATTCCTTTAACGCGAGCATTGCTTTTTTCGCAAGATGTTTTTGATTTTGAATATCTTTGAGTATGTTTGATCGTTCTTGTTTTTGACGTTGCATATGTGCATGAATGTCTGACACCCGATTCTGCATGGCTTTCTTTTGCTGTCGTTTTTGCCTGAGTTCTCGAAAAAGCTGTTCCAGTTCATTTTTGTCAGCAATGAGTTTGGATCGGGTTTGATTATCATAATTAAGAATATATGAAAGGTATTTATATGATGCAAACACATCGGAAAATGAATCTGCATTGTAAAAGATCTGTGATGCACCGATGCGTTTCAGTTTATACAAAGATATCAAACGCTTACCGACATATTCTTCTGTTTTGGAAATTTGTTTTAACAAGGATTCACTTTTCTTCTTTGTCAAAATAATTCTATGATCTATTTCTGAAATTTCTTTGGACAAGGCAGACAATTTTAACGAATATTGATTTAATGAACGATCCACTTCATCAAGCTCGACAAGGATATCCTTTTCCTTCTCACTGGCCATTCTGTATTGTTCCTGATGCGCTGAGATTTGTTGCTTGATTTCAGATTTTTCTTGTTTAAGGGCCTGAACTTTTTTGTGTTGTTTATTCTCGTTTTGTTTTTTATCGGCCTGAATAAGATGATCCACATCCTTTTTTGGCAATATTTGCACAAACTGCCGCGCAACATAACCTATTTGATTGTTATACCTGACAAAAAGCCAATTATTTTCAACAGAAATGATCTGTACGATTGTTCCAAAACGAAGTTTCCCTAAGGGCGGCAATGATTGATCCGGCGTTGGTCTAAAATTCAAACGATCAGCAGTAACTTTACCCCGAGCCGGTTCAAAACCAATAATTTCTACAAATTGACGGCTGACAAAACCTATTTTACCGAGATGCTTTATTTTAAGCCAATCATCTTTTATTTCAATAACCAGTATTCGCATTCCTTTGTAAAGCGAACCAAGGGGTTTTTGAGTCAGGTCTGGGGATGGTCGAATGTTCAAGCGGTTGGTTAAAACAATGCCATAGTTGGCAGACCATGCTGTGGATTGAAAACCAAAACTTAAATGAATAATCAAACAGGTGATTATAATCTGATAAATTGTTTGAGCGATATATAACACCCTGCCCATCCTGTCCCCATACTTAACAAGATAAGCATGGCTATGGTATGCAATGAATAAAAGTGTGGTGTAAATAAATCAGTTGACCACACTGGTAAGTTATAAATTGTCAGATAGTAAAACATACAATATAAAAAAGTCAGGCCGATAATTCCACCAATCAGCCCCTGGATGATACCTTCCAAATAAAAAGGTATTTTTATAAACCATTGTGTGGCACCGACCAGACGCATAATTTCTATCTCATCTTGACGAGAATAAAAGACCAGTCGAATGGTATTGGAGACCACAAATAAAGTTGTTATAACCAATAACGTTCCTATCGCCGTGCAAGTAAACTGAAAGAAGGTCATAAACGATGTAATACGTTCCAACCATCCTTTTCCATATTCCACCTCAGATATTTCAGACATCATTTGTAATTGATTGGCTAAATTTTCAATGGTTTGCCAAGTGTTGACTTCCGGATTAACATGGATCATAAATGATGCAGGCAAAGGGTTTTTCTTTAAATGAGAGAGAATATTACCTTGTTGCATCTCATTTTGCATAAAGTCCAGGGCATCTGTTTTAGAAATATATTCTATCTGCTTGACGCCATACAATTTTTTTATATGCTTTTCAACCATTGCAATATCTGTCTGTTCAACTGATGGCGACACATAAGCCATGATCCGGATTCCCTTTTTCCAGATATAGAAAACCTGATTAATATTGGTAAAAAACAACCCAAATGCCGATGTAACCAATAAAGACAGAGCAATTGTCAGGATGGTAACAGTATGAAGCATTGGCGTTGCAATAAAATCTTTTAATACCCCTTTAAAAAAACAGTATATGTAATTCATTGATTGATTGTTCCATTCGATAAGATTTGATTGTATTATAAACAGACTCTGACTGTCATCATGCAATCTAAAATAGTGTATGTTTTTTTTGATAAAATATCAAGTGAAAAATAAGGGATCACATGGAACGTTCATTTCCCATAAGGTAAAACTGAGCGAATATCCCAAATACAAAGCGCGTTCCAACGCTATACAAAAAAAAAGATTGCATTGAAACATTGAATTGACTAAAATATTGAACGTTAAGAAAAGATCGGAAAATAACATGCTCATTTTTTTTAATCGTACACTAAAAAATAAGGTCGTTTAGAGACGCAGCATCCTGTGTCTCTACAATACATTTACTTCAAAACGAACAATATCATTAATGGGGAAGATATTATCCCAAAAAGTATCAACAAGATAGTGGGGATGAAACGCAGTTTCCTCCATAAAAATACAAATGTTGCCGCTGAGCGGTTGGGGAATTGTAAGTGTCGATAAAAAAACTACAAAATTTTATACGCATGGCTTTACTTATATTGTTGTGCTGTATGACTGGAGAACCGCATTTAATCGGTCATGAGAATCGTCCCATGCCCAAATATACCATGCCTGAAGTGCCGCTTCCTGATGGTTATATCCCGCCTGCACTTGATAATCCCAGTGTCGTAACGTTCATGAGTGCTGCTGAAATCCGCCGCCATATTAATATTAATTATGAAGCCTTCAATAAAAAAACAGATCGTGCTTTTCCCAATGACCCGCTCAAGCGATTACATCGCTTGTTAAATACGTATGATTTAATAAGCAAATTGAGATACCGACGCGCGGCTTCATTTTTACCCTGTCAAAAAACACTTCCAGAACTTGTCGATTTTATTATGTCGAGTCGATGGTATAAAGAATTTTTGATCCCTATTTCTACTGATGATGTTTACGATTATTCGGAAAACACTGCTTTGCGGATTATTATTTCAGCGCATACAGCAGCACATTTTTTTCAGGTGCCCTTCCCTACACTTTTTTGCCTGATTTTTCAAGAATCCAAATTCGATTTTAAAATAAAAAGTTATACCGGAGCGTTGGGTCTGGGTCAAATTACAGGCATTGCCCTCAAACAAATCAATCTGATTCGCCAGCAAGATCCAGATGAAAACCGACGTATTCTTGCTGCGGCACATCATATAAAAAATATTTATTCTGATCTTGTTATTGATGAGCTGCTTCGGGATATTGGTTTTTATCCGATGTTTCCTAAACTGGGCGATTTTCCTAATCGTATTCAAAAGTTTGATCCATATCGTTGGAAAGTTGTGAAACAGGTCAGCAAAGCACTCATTCAAAAAGGTTTTTCATATGGAAAGAAACTCAGTTTGGTAAGACGACTCATTAAAAGGGACTTAAAAGGAGAAATTCTTCGGGGAAAATATGCGGCTGTCCATCCCGCACTATTAAAAGTGACAGATGTCAATTATGGTAAAAAATTTGGAACTGTGCTGAATATTGAAACCAATCTGCTTGTATCAGCCATGCTGCTTCGGCATTATATGAATTATGAATGGATTGTATGGAACCGAAAAATCCATTTAAAACCTTCATTGGCGGCAATTATGGCCATTGCAGCTTACAATCAGGGACCTAGTGTTGTTCGTGAATATCTTCGGTATTTACTCAAACTCAATCCACGCTATGAAATTGAGCAGGCAACATCAAAGGATCACCGATTGTTTCTATCCAAAAAAGGGATTCGTAAAGCTTTGAAAAATAAATCAAGACGTGTGGAGGAACTTTTTGAGCACATTCGAAAGATCACCCAATGTTCAGAAAATGACTGTATTGAATGATATCACTTCATAAAATCAATTTTGAAATAATTTCTTTCATAATTTCAGTTGTACCACCGCCAATCGATAAAATTCGGTTATCTCGATACAGTCGTTCCACTAAAAATCCCCGCATAAAACCATATCCCCCAAAAAGTTGTACAGCATCATAAGTCACACGATCACTGACACTACAAGCAAAATTTTTTGCCATTGAAATCTCTTTGACCTGATTGATTCCAGCATTAATTTTTGATGCCACACGATATGTATATTCCCGACTGACTTCAACAAGCGTTGCCATATCTGAGAGTCTGTGTCGTGTTACTTGAAATCCTTGCAATGGCTTACCAAAAGCATTTCGTTCTTTGGTGTAGCGAATGGATTCTTCAAGAGCCATTTGTGCGGTCATGTTGGCCATTACACTTAATTGTAAACGTTCCATCTGGAAATTTTCCATAATGGTGTAGAACCCCTGATTTTCTTCTCCAATCAAATTTTCAACCGGTACACGGCAATTGTCAAAATAGATTTCAGCCGTATCAGATGCCCACCATCCTGTTTTCTTTAATGGTTTTCCAAGTGAATAACCGGCAGTATCCTTTTCAATCACGAGAAAGCTAATACCATGCGCACCCTGCCCCCCGGTTCGTACAGCACAAGTAAGCTGGTCCGCCCGAATGCCACTGGTAATGAAAGTTTTACTACCATTAACAACATAATGGTTTCCATCACGAACAGCAGTCGTTTGAATGTTGGCAACATCTGAACCACCGGAAGGCTCTGTGATTCCCAAAGCAGCAATACGTTTGCCCTCAAGAACAGGTCTGACAAATCGTTCTTTTTGTTCAGATGTTCCTTTGTGAACAATGGGCGGTAAAGCAATATTTAATGATCCAAGGCTTGCTGCAAATCCACCTGAACCGGATCGCATCATTTCTTCACAAACAGCAATAATATCAAACACATCGCCACCAGTACCGCCAATGTCTTCTGAATAGCCAACGCCCAAAAAACCAAGATCACCAAACAGCGTGTACATTTCTGTTGGAAATTCGCCCTTTTCTTCCCATTCGTCAATGTGTGGAATAACTTTCTTTTTGATCAATTCTCTAACAGCTTTTCTTAACTGTTGCTGTTCTTTATTAAAATATTCATCCATGTTGTTTTTCCTTATATTGATGAAGGTCGGTCTTTCTTTGTTAGATCCGCTTACCTGCTTGAGGGGGTGTTTCAGCAGGCCCTGCAAATGCTTGTGCGATTTGCATCCATTGCCTGGCGATGTCACCTTTTGCTTTAATAGAGGTCACATCTGCAATATTTCTTCTTTGAGTAACAACCAGACAAAAGTCTTGTGCATCACCAATAACTTGATTCGCCGCATCAGAAGGTCCCCATTCCCATATTTCCCCAGAAGGTCCATTGAGTAGGACATAAACTGGATGCTCAGGTGGGGTCAGTTGACGATTCTTATAACTCCACTGGAACGTATTGACACCAATATGTGCAATATGATGCAGCCGTTTTGTTGCTTTTCGAGAAATATTTAACCTATCGACAATATCCTGACCATGCGCCCAGGTTTCCATCAAACGCGCTGTGGCAGATGATTTCGCACTCATTGTGGGGCCATACCAGGGAAGACGCTCTTTGGGTGATAATGCACTATATGCATCTATTAATTTTTTTCGATTACCACGCCACCATGCAAGTAATTCTTGTGTTGACAGCTTTCCGCCCACTGCATTTACACTTTTGTGCATTTGTGAATAATCTACAAAGCCAACAAGCATTTCTTCCATATCTTTTTGAAAGGCTTCCTGATCTGTTGCAGAATAGTACGCCGCACGATCAAAATAAGCGAGATGGCTGATTTCATCTTTAATTGTCCAGTTGAAAAAAGGTGTTTCCATTAGCCATGTGTCATCGTTCAAATCTTTAACAATGGCATCCAATGCATCGTATTCATCCTTTAGATCCTGACATATTTGATTCATTTGTTTTATCCTTATTGTTTAGGAAAACTCGAAAAATAAGTTCCCCATTTACTTATGTGCCAGCCCGATGTAGGGGCGAACCTTATGTTCGCCCTCGAACTAATAACGCTTTCGTTCCTATGTCCGATGGGCGAACATAAGGTTCGCCCCTACACGTTCTTCGCACATAAGTAAATGAGGAATTTATTTTCCGAGCATTCCTAAGTAAATGAGGAATTTATTTTTCGAGCATTCCTTAGGAATGCTCTGAAAATAAGATGCTCATTTTTCTTGATCGTACAAAAAAATAAGGTCGTGTAGAGACGTAGCATGCTACGTCTCTACAGTACATTTACCTCAAAACGAACAATATCAATAATGGGGAAGTTATTTTCAGAGCATTCCTTAAGAAATATTCGAAAAAAGTTCCCCATTTTACAAGCAGTCCGATATGTCCAAGATGTCGGACGTGTCGGATTGGAAAAATTGTTTTTTCTTACCAATTTAATAATATAAATATGCCACATACGCAACTGTTTAGAAAAAATTCATTGCAGGATCAAAAAAAATAAGTTATTTTAAATATTGTTTTATATGTATGGCTTAGGAATGCTCGGAAAATAACATGCTCATTTCGTGTACAAGATAGGAGAAAATGTTTGCCTCGGAGCAAAACCGAATACCAACCAATGTCCGAAACCAATTCATTTGTTTCCGAAAATTGTGTTTTTTTCATTATATGAATGAATCAAAGGTAAGATGAATTAAAGATGATCGCCCAACCCAGGTTTTTATTGTTGACAACGATTCCTTCTATGTTAAAAATCATTTCCATTATAGGCGAAAATTTTCTCCCACTTATATTTTCAGCCTTATCAAAAGAATCAAAATAACGATCGTGGCGACGAAATATAAACAATCAATATAAGAGGTAACAAACTGTGAGTTCCCAGGTAAAAAAAAATTTAGGTGTATTAACCAGTGGCGGTGATGCGCCGGGTATGAATGCTGCTGTTCGCGCAGTTATTCGCACGGCATTGGAAAAAAATGTCAATGTGTTTGCCATTTATGAGGGATATCAAGGGATGGTTGATGGTGGAGATCGTATTGTTGCATGCGATTGGAATTCTGCCGGGGGCATTTTGCAACGTGGTGGTACAAAAATTGGAACAGCGCGATGCAAGGCATTTGAAACCAGAGAAGGTAGACGACAGGCGGCACGAAATCTTTTAAGCCATGAAATAACCTCTCTGGTTGTTATTGGTGGTGATGGCAGTCTTACCGGCGCAAATGTTTTTAGTCAGGAATGGCCAGAACTGTTAAAAGAACTACTGGATGCCGGTGATATCAGTCATGATGTTGCAAAATCCTGTTCTCAATTAAAAGCTGTTGGCTTACCTGCTTCAATTGATAATGATTTATATGGCAGTGACATGTCCATTGGAACAGATACAGCCCTGCATCGAATTACTGAGGCGGTTGATGCCATATCCACCACAGCGGCCAGTCATCAGCGTACCTTTGTGATTGAAGTTATGGGACGAAATTGTGGCTATCTTGCGCTCATGAGTGCACTTACAAGTGGTGCTGACTGGGTGTTCATTCCTGAAATGCCGCCCCCATACGAAAACTGGGAAGAAAAAATGTGTTCGGTACTCAAATCAGGTCGTGATTCTGGTCGTCGGGATACAATCGTTATTGTCGCTGAAGGGGCGATTGATCGTAAGGGGAATCCCATTCAAAGCAGCTATGTTAAGAATGTTCTGAAGGAACGTTTAGATGAGGATGTTCGCGTAACAATTCTGGGTCATGTTCAACGTGGTGGCGCGCCCAGTGCTTATGATCGTATTCTTGGTACATTTTTAGGGTATTCTGCGGTTGAATCCCTGATATCAAAAAATGAACAAAATGAGACATTGTTGATTGGCATGCGCGGCAATAATGCAAAATCCGCCCCTTTAATGGAATGCGTTGATATCAGTCATTCGGTTGCAGAATCTATATCAAATGGTGATTATGACAAAGCAATGAGACTCAGAGGAAATGTTTTCTTAGATACATATAATTCACTTTATACCTTAATGAAAGCCAGAGAACCGATCACTTCAACTGATACGAATCATTCAAAAAAATCATTACGTATTGCAATAATGAACTGTGATGCTGCGGCACCTGGCATGAATACTGCTGTTCGGTCTGCAGTTAGACTGGGTATGGACCTTGGTCATACATTTTTGGGAATTGAACATGGATTCAGAGGTTTTATTGATGGTAAAATTCGCAAGCTGGATTGGTTCAGTGTTCGCGGGTGGGCAACTATTGGTGGCGCTGAGTTGGGAACCAGCAGAAAAATTCCTAAAGGCGGTGAATTTTATGCAATTTCACGCCACATTGAACATCACCAAATAGATGCCATCTTAATTATTGGCGGATGGTCTGGATATCAGACAGCGTATAATTTTTTTCAACAACGTGAAGGTTATCCTGCATTCAATATTCCTATTCTTTGTATACCCGCAAGTATTGACAACAACCTTCCAGGAAGTGAATATAGCATTGGATGCGACACCGCTCTGAATAATATTATTGAGGCCGTTGATAAAATTAAACAGTCGGCTGTGGCAACGAATCGCTGTATTGTTGTTGAAGTCATGGGATATTACTGCGGCTATCTGGCGCTCATGAGTGGCATTGCAACAGGTGCCGAACGTGTATATTTACATGAGGAAGAGGTCACCCTGGAACACTTACAGAAAGATTTATCTTACTTAAAAGATAGCTTTCAACATGGGAAACGTCTGGGACTCATAATTTGTAACGAAAAAGCACATCCTATATATAATACGAATTTTATTAGAGATCTCCTGACAGCAGAAGGTAAGAAACTCTTTACTGTACGTCGCTCAATTCTGGGACATTTACAACAAGGTGGAGATCCCACGCCAATGGATCGAATTAATGCGACCCGATTGGCGATACAAGGAATTAAATATCTGATTGATCAATCCGGAAATGAGCACCCATTTGCAACGTTTATGGGACTCAAAGAAGGTAAAGTAAATTTTTGGGATCTATCTAAATTTTATGACTGGACAGAAAATGAATATAGTCGGGCCAGGCAAAAATGGTGGTGGCATTTGAGAAAAATTGCGTCGATTCTGGCGCAGCCCACACCCCATGCATTATGATTCATGAAGGATAATAAATACTTTTTCTTAGGAATGCTCGAAAAATAAATTCCTCATTTACTTATGTGCCAAGAACGTGTAGGGGCGAACCTTGTGTTCGCCCATCGTACACAGGAACGAAAGCGTTATTAGTTCGAGGGCGAACATAAGGTTCGCCCCTACATCGGGCTGGCACATAAGTAAATGGGGAACTTATTTTTCGAGTTTTCCTTAATTAATCATCAGGAAATGGCCAAAAGTGAAAATACTTTTAATCGAAGATGATATCAAAATCAGTTCCTTTATTGAGAAAGGTTTAAAAGAGCAAGGTTTTATTGTTGATTGCTGTGATGATGGCAATCAAGGGTATTTATTGGTATTTGAGCCTGGTTACGATTTGATAATTTTGGATATCATGTTGCCAGGAAAAGATGGCCTCAGCATTTTAAGAAGTCTTCGGGACAATAAACATACAGTTCCAGTCATTTTATTAACTGCCCGATCGGCAGTAAATGAACGTATTGAAGGCCTAAACCTGGGAGCGGATGACTATTTATGCAAACCCTTTTATATTGGAGAATTGATTGCCCGAATCATTGCAATAACCAGGCGGGCCTCAGGTAACTCACTGAACCTTCTTTCTTGTGATAATCTCACCCTGGATCTTATCGCGCGTGAAGTAAAAATCAACAATATCATTATTGATTTGACCAATCGAGAGTTTAATCTTCTGGAATTGCTCATGCGTCAGCCGGGAAGAGTATTGACCAGAACACAGATTCTTGAACAGGTATGGGGATATGGCTTTGATCCCCTTACAAATATTGTTGATGTTTATATTCGACGACTTCGCAATAAAATTAATAAAGATCATCATGGCCCAGAAATTGAAACAGTTAGAGGTGTCGGGTATCGTCTAAAAAGGAATAAGGATGATCGGGCATGTTGCGATTGAAAAAAACCATTCTGACAATTATGATTTCCGGGTTTATTTTAATTGTTTTCGGTGGATATTTTTTGCTGGTCATGCAAATAATCATGATGGAAGGTTGGAACACTTCCATTCTTCAATTTCTGATTTCGTATAAAAAAACATTTTTATTGTCTATTCCGGTTGCGCTTTTTTTTCTGGGTGTTTCTGGATGGCTCATCGTTCACCGCATATTAAAACCAATCAATTTAATTTGTCAAACAGCAGAAAGCATCACAGTTCACGACCTGGATCAGCGAATTCCAAATATAGATACAGAGAATGAATTATCTCGCCTGGTAAATGTTTTCAATCGCATGCTTGACCGGCTTGAAAATAGTTTCAACCAGGCAAGCCGCTTTACTGCTGATGCTGCCCATGAACTTCAAACGCCGCTGACCATTTTGCAAGGTGTATTGGAGGATGCCATCCAACAAGCAATCCAAGATCAACAGGAAACGCAATTGCTGATCACATTAAGCGATGAAGTCCAGCGATTAAAAACAATTGTACGAAAATTGTTGATTCTTGCGCAGGCAGATGTTGGTCAGCTCCATTTGCGTCTTGAGCAAATCAATTTTAGCGAACTTATATCTTTGACCATTGAGGATATCCAGATAATCGCCCCACATCTCTCTATTGAATATCAAATCAAACCCAATGTGCTGGTCATGGCAGATTATGATCTTTTAAATCTGGTGATTCAGAATTTGTCATCAAATGCCATTAAATATAATACTGAAAAAGGATTGATTGTTATAAACCTGACAATTGAAAACAACGCTGCAATATTTTCTATCAGCAATATCGGCATTATCATTTCAAAAAAAGATCAAGATAATATTTTTAATCGCTTCTTTCGTGTGGATGGGTCTCACAGCAAAAGGATACATGGGGTGGGATTAGGGTTAAGCCTATCAAGAGAAATTGTCATTGCACATCGCGGGGAATTAATGCTTTCTGATTCATCAAATAACCTTACAACCTTTTTGTTGAAATTGCCATGTATGATTTCCGAATAATATTAAACCGATATCATGTCTGCTTTCGATAAACCTGCGTGATATTGGTTCAAGTACAATCCCGATTGCAATCGCGCGCGGCTCTGAAAATTGCGATAGATTTGAATCAAAACCGCGCGCGTTAGCAAGCATTTAGGTCAAACTGTTTATTTCATTACAAGAACAAACCAACCACGGCATATTTTTTGCAATTAACATTATAATACATAATAAAAAGTGTTCTTTAGGTACAAAATAGGAGTCAAACCATGATAACAAACACAAGTATATGCTCGAATGAACGAATAATATCTGTCTTAAAAGCAACAGAAGAACTAAATGCCCTCAAAGATGTGGATGCAATTCTTGATAAAATCTTGCTTGAATCCAGAAAAATATCCAATGCTGATGCAGGCTCCATTTTTTTGGTTAAAGATGATCAACTGGAATTCAGCTATGTCCATAATGATACACTGTTTGCATCAGATAAAACCAATGCAGGTTTGTATATGGACGTTAGAATGCCCATAAATACGTCATCAATCGTTGGATATGTAGCAACAAGTGGCAAAGCGTTACATATACAAGATGTCTACAAAATTGATCCTACAAGGCCCTATCAATTTAATCCAGCGTATGATAAAAAATCGGGATATCATACAAAATCGATGTACACGATTCCATTAAAAGATTTTGATTCCAAAGTTGTTGGTGTCATGCAATTAATCAATGCACAATCAGAACAAGGATCCATTCTACCATTTTCTGAAGAAGATCGTATGCTTATTCCGCTTTTTGCTGGAAATGCGTCAATAGCTATAGAGCGTGGCAAAATGAATCGTGAATTAATTCTTCGCATGGTAAAAATGGCAGAACTAAAAGATCCAACTGAAACCGGTGCCCATGTTCAACGTGTTGCAGGCTACTGTGTAGAAATCTACACACAATTAGCCCACAATCGCGGCATTGACATTAAAAAAATCCGAAAACATAAAGATCTGATTCGCCTGGCATCAATGCTTCACGATGTTGGAAAAGTGGGCATTACAGATTTAATTTTGAAAAAACCTGGAAAACTGACTGATGAAGAATACACTATCATGAAATGGCATACAGTATATGGCGCCCAATTATTTATCCATACAACATCCAGCCTAGACAAAATGGCTCGCGATATTGCATTAAATCATCATGAACGATGGGGAGGCGGGGGATATCCTGGTAAAATTAATAATTATTATTCTAAAAATATTCAAATGGGAGAAAGCAAAAAAGGAAAAGACATTCCTTTGGAAGCAAGGATTACCGCTTTAGCGGATGTTTATGATGCATTGTCATCCAAACGTTCTTATAAAGATCCCTGGCCTGAAGAAAAAATACTGAACATCATCGAAAAGGATACAGGTTCTCATTTTGACCCAGAAGTTTCAAAGGCTTTTTTTCAAATCCATGATGTTATCCTGGCTATTCGTGAAAAATTTAAAGATCAACAGGAAATAGATCAGGAAGAACGAATCAAATAATTTTTTCCATTACCCTTTTAACGCTTTGATAGCAGATGCATAATTCTCTTTATTATATATCGCTGAACCAGCTACAAATATATTACACCCCGAACGTGCGATTTGTTCAACAGTGCTGGTATTCACCCCCCCATCTACTTGAATTTCTATATCTAGATTTTTCTCAATTATCAATTGTTTTAAAGCACGTATCTTTTCCAAAGTATTTGGTATAAATGACTGCCCGCCAAATCCTGGATTTACACTCATAATAACAATATATTTAATCTGATCCATAATCCATTTTAAAGATTCTATCGGGGTTGATGGATTCAAAGCAACGCCAGGAATTACTTTATTTTCAAGTAATATTTGAATACTCCGGTTTAAATGCGGACAGGTTTCAACATGGATTGATATCATATCCGCGCCAGCTTCTGCAAAATCTGAAATATAATTTTCAGGATGCTGAATCATCAAATGAACATCAAGAGGAAGTTTTGTCACTTTTCTAACTGCACTGACAATCAATGGCCCCATTGTAATATTTGGCACAAATTGACCATCCATCACATCAATATGAATCATGTCAGCGCCTGCGTCTTCTACTGCGATTATTTCCTCACCCAATTTTGAAAAATCTGCTGATAAAATTGATGGTGCAATTTTCCTCATAATCATTTCCTCCTTTGTTTAATACATTTTACTCTCAACCAATTCATCATCTTGATATACAAAAACTGATGCCTCACACTCATTGGGAATAACGACATATATTTTTTTAGAAGGCTTGATAAAATCATCAAACGCATGAATGGTCACACCAAAAATGTTAAGACGAATCAACACATGCTTTTGCAAAAATCCAATTGGAACTGTATAGACATACATCGTAACACCGCTTTTACCATTAACATAATGTTTCTGCGTTTTGCGGTTGACTGTTAAGTACACAGCTTCGTCTTTTGTTATGGCATAACCAAATTTGGGTTTTTGTTTAAGAATTCTATTTTCTGGCCACTGATCATCTGAAGAATATTTTACAGATAAAGGTTGAACATTTATCTGACTTAGAATCATCAACGTTTCTTCAAGAGCGATGCCTGTAAACTCTGGCATTTGATATATTTCGTTTCGATTCCCACGACTCACCAGTAAATTAATACATGTATTATGCGTAACATGTGATCCAGCTTCTGGATAATGGTTGACAATCATTTCATTGTTGAAATTTGTATGATATATTTCTGTAATGACACCGCGACATAATCTATTTTTATCAAGTACAATTTGTGCTTTTTCAATACTCAATCCACGCATATCAGTTAAACTAAACCACTTACTACCTTTAGACAAAACAATCGAAACATCTCTTCCAATTTTTACCTCTGTGCCTGGTTTCGGATCCTGATATATGACATGATTCTTTGGAATTGTTGAATGATACTCGGTACCCTCAACCTTGGTATTCAAATGATTATCGCTCAATAACTCCAATACATATATGATATCTTTGCCTGAAATATCTGGAATAACAATTCTTTTATCTGTTTTAATAAACCAATAAACTGAAAAATATGTTGTTATTATAAAAACGACGATAAAAGCAATGAAACCGATAATGATCTGAATTGTTTGTTTGAACATGGGCTTTATTATCAATCAAGTAAAATTTAAACGTTTCATTTGTATCAACAATAAACGACTTACCCAGGCATCAGTGGCCGCATAAATAACTTGCTGTTTTGAAAGACGCTTTTTCCCCCAATTTGACTTTTGACACGATTTAGAGATTCTAAATCCCAGTAAGTTTACAGCCAGGTTACGCAAACCATTGGTTTGTAAACCAATGCTTTTGCTGATTTCTCCAATATCTACGAAGCCTGCATCGTTAAAATCGCTTAATTGTTTTAGCCCAATGATATCATCTCGAACTGCAACTCCGGCCTTTATCCGATTCGGATCCGAAAGTATTGTCTGTAAAATCTCAGGAAAAAAGGTTTTTGAAATCTGAAATATGAACACAATTTCACGCGTTGCTAATTGAAGTAAAGAAGGCGGGTTGTTTCTTCCTTTTTTAAAGGAGGGTTGTGTTTCTGTATCAAATCCAAATATATCTTCGCTTTCTAGATGTTTTTCTACTTCAAATTCTGACATGTTTTCAAACGAATTAATTAAATATATTATCCCATCATAATGTCTAATTGGGAATTCATTTATTTCCGCTTTTGTAAATTTGTGTAAATATTTTTGAGGAACGATAATTTTCTTTTCAGAATGCATGTTTATCTTTCTTGTAATTCAAAAGTTTACGAATTAATCTTCGTAAATTTCAGTCTTCCAAGTTTAATGATTTTTTTGAATTTACAGAGCACTCCTTAAATTATTATTCATTTTTTCATATCGGTCGTAATCAAAGGACTTTGGAATGCTCTGAAAATAACTTCCCCATTATTGATACTGTTCGTTTTGAGGTAATTGTATTGTATAGACGTAGCATGCTACGTCTATACACGACCTTTTTTTTTGTACGATCATGAAAAATGAGCATGTTATTTTCCGAGCATTCCTTAGGAATGATTGAATAATAAGTTCCTCATTTTCTTATTTACAAGTCCAATGTAGGGGCGAACCTTATGTTCGCCCATCGTACATAGGAACGAATGCGTTATTCGTTCGAGGGCGAACACAAGGTT
>Ga0272440_1001444_pt1 | contig 19388 bp, 12 predicted proteins | sample SSMMMBAug17_FD_192440 | JGI IMG/M metagenome (GOLD analysis project Ga0272440, IMG submission 192440) | Marine sediment archaeal communities from Little Sippewissett salt marsh, Falmouth, MA, United States - SSM-MMB-Aug17 | ecosystem: Environmental > Aquatic > Marine > Wetlands > Sediment ...
GCCCATTTCACATAAGCCTCATCAATGAATAGAAGTTCATGCCAGGCCAGTACTTTTTTAATGGCCTCCAAGCGTTTGACCATTTTTATATTATAACGAACGTCACCGACAAGCTGCAATATTTCATATTCATTCATTCGTTTAATTGCAGGCAAAGGATCATCTTCCTGAAGAATCTGTTTGATTTCAGAAAAAACGCGTCGTCCCCCCAATTGTTTGATAAAATTCATTTGAACAGCATTTTTGATCAAATGATCCGTTATCTTGCCAATATGAAACCCAAAGCGTTGTTCAAATCGAATCGCCCTGAAAACACGAGTGGGATCTTCAACAAGACTCAAATTATGAAGTACTCTAACCACTTTTTCTTTGATATCCTGGTAGGCGCCAAAAAAGTCAATCAATGTACCAAAACGATCACCATTTAAATGGATTACTAATGTATTAATGGTAAAATCACGTCGGTAGAGATCCAGTTTAATAGAACTCTTTTCAACTGTTGGCAAAGCTGCAGGCGATGCATAATGCTCCGTTCGGGCAGTTGCAACATCAATTTTAAAATCATCTGGAAAAATAATCACTGCTGTTCCAAATTTTTCATGGGGGTGAATTCTTGCTTTTGCATGAGCTGCATATTTTTTGGCAAATGCAATACCATCACCTTCAACAACAATATCAACATCTTCATTTTTGCGATTCAATAATAAATCTCTGACAAAACCACCAACCACATATACATTACAGGCCATTATTTCACCAATATTGCCAATGTCTCTTAAAATGGTTAACAATCGATCGGATAATCTTTCTGTCATAAAATGAGTAACTTTTCGTGTCCGAACATTGCTTGAATCCCAATTCTCAGGACTATGGCCAGGGAGGTTTCCGGTATGGTGAATCATGACGTTAAACAGGTCAGTTCTTGTAATAACACCCACAACTTTGTTTTGATCAATGACGGGAATAATTCTTTGTTTATTTCCAAGAAATCGTTCTTGAATGGTTGCAAGATCAGCATCCGGTGATACGTGTTCTGGCGCTGATGACATGTATTCGCCAACAGGAACGTTTTCCAGATGATGATACAATGATTTATCTATAACTTGTCGAGATATTATTCCCAGAACAATATCCTTTTCATCTTTATGTTCTGCAATCAACAATGCATTGATATTATACTTGTGAATCAGTTCTTTCGCTTTTATGATGGGTTCATCAGGTAAAATGGTATAAGCCGGCGAAGACATTAATGCACTTGCCTGTCGGGAATGAACTTTTAAGTAAAGGGTTTCAACAAGTTTTCGTTTCACCTGTGCAAGCGCTTGCTCTTTTATGCTGGCTGATGCTGCTGTTGAATGGCCGCCACCACCAAATGTTCGAATAATTGCTCCTGCATCAACTTCGGATATTTTACTTCGAGCAATTAAATAAATTCGACTTCCCATTCTTGCTAAAACAAACAATGCATTGGGGTTTTCCATTTTCATCAGTTTTTGAACAACAAGGGCCATATCTCCTACATATTCTTCAGTAGAAACCATTGTGGTCATAATATCAATGCCATTAATATGATGACATTCAAGAGAATGAATCATATCATTTAATAGCCCAACCTGCTGATGGGTAATTTCTCTGGAAAGCATACTGGATACAATATCCAGGTTCGCACCTTGTTCTAACAAAAAAGCGCCGGCCATCATATCTTCAGGTGTTGTCGATAAGTAATTAAAAGACCCTGTATCTTCATATAAGCCCAAACACAGAATAGTGGCTTCCTCTTCATTGATCGGGATGTTTTTTTCTTTAATGATTTCTGTCAAAATCGTTACTGTTGCACCGGTTAATCGACAGTTTTCATATTGACCAATAATGTCATTTTCCGAGACAGGATGATGATCATAGATATGAATGTCCAGATCTTTTCGATCTAAGATATCAGCAAATGGGCCTATTCGTGAAGGATTTCGGGTATCAACAAGTATTAATTGCTTGATATTTGAAAAATCTATATTTTTTACAGCGTCCATATTAAACAGGTAAACCATTGAACTAACAAAAAAATCTCTTGAGTTTTTTTCCGATGACCCTGGAAAAACAACTTTGGCATCAGGATAAATTTTTTGAGCGGCCAACATAGATGCAATGGCATCAAAATCCGAATTGACATGTGTGGTAATTACCGATATGGATTCTGACATTTAACAATTGTCCAAATTAAAGGTTAATAAGTAGTGTATCCATTTGGATGCACTTGTTAATCGATATTCGTAATTCTTTTCGACAATCTTTCACCAGATGATTAGAAATTATCGTTATTATCAATTTCCAATGATCCAAAACCAATAAGGATATAACACCTCATGGCATCAATCAATAAAAAAGTCGGATTTGCAGCAATTATTATGATGACATCTATTTTTTTGTCTCGTTTTATTGGCCTTTTTCGTGAAATGACAATTGCCTATATCGGTGGTGCAGGAGCTGACGTCGATGCCTACCAACTGGCATTTATGATGCCCGAAATTTTAAACCATGTTGCTGCAAGCGGTTTTTTATCCATAACGTTTATACCCATTTTTTCTCAATATATGGCTGACAATAATGAGCAGGAAGGGTGGCGTATTTTTTCTATTATTATTAATATCGTTGGTTCAATTCTTATTCTTCTAATCGTCGTTGCTTTGATATTTACACATGGTTTAATCCAGTTACTTGCACCAGGTATAACCAATGAACAAACGATTAATTATGCTGTATCGATGACAAGAATTATTATGCCCGCACAATTTTTCTTTTTTATCGGTGGACTTCTAATGGCTGTCCAGTACGCGAAAGAAAGATTTATTTACCCGGCCATGGCTCCGCTAATCTATAACCTGGGTATCATCATTGGCGGCATTGCATTGGGAAAGCAATTGGGCATGATGGGTTTTTCATATGGTGTTTTAATGGGCGCTTTTGTTGGTAATTTTGTATTACAATATATTGGTGCAAGAAGAGTGGGGATGCGATATTTTTTTGATTTTTCTTTCAGACATCCAGATTTTAAAAAGTATATCTTGCTAACATTACCACTGATGCTTGGCATGACAATGTTATTCTCAACTGAGATTTGCTTTAAATTTTTTGGTTCGTGGTTACCGGCGGGCAGTATATCCTCTTTGAACTATGCTTTTAGAGTTATGTTTATGATGGTAGGCTTTTTTGGGCAGGCAGTCGGGGTCGCATCATTCCCATATTTATCGCAACTGGCTGCAAGAAAAGATATTGCCAGTATGAATAATTTATTAAACGACACTCTTAATCAATATATAGCATTGATTATTCCTTTCTCTGTTTTACTGGCCGTGCTTCGCCATGAAATAATTTTTGTGTTGTTTGAACGTGGAAAATTCTCTTCCGGAGATACACAAATAGCCGCAGATATTTTAATGTATTTAATGATTGGTGCTTTTGCTTTTGCAGCGCAAACAGTTGTCGTCAGAGGATATTATGCCATGCAAAACACATTATTTCCTGCAATTTTCAGTACATTGGCCGTATTATTGAGTGTGCCCTTTTATTTTCTGGGATTACAATACATGAATGTCTATGGGATTGCACTTGCCATGTCTATTTCAGCGATCGTTCAAATTGTTTTATTGTATGCTTTATGGAATCGTAAAACACAAAATATAAACAGTTTAAAGGTTTATTTCTTTTTTATGAAATTGATTTTGCTGTCCATTCCTTTGGGTGGGATCGCATTTTATTGTCGAATTATATTGATTCAGTATTTTCCACCGATTACTATTATATTTTGTTTGATAACATCGTGTCTGACAGGAATCATTTTTTTAATAATTCTAATCGTATTTGGATATATTTTTCATATTAATGTTATTGTTGATTTAAGCCAGGGGTTATATAAACGTATTCGCAATCTGATTGCGTATTAACCCTACACGTCTCATAAACTGTAATTATAATAAATTCTATGAGTTAGTTATAATCGATATGTTTATAAATATTCATTAATTTCAAACATATACTTTTTTCAGGTAATTTCCAGAAATCCACTAATGTCTTTGAATTTCTGAAATAAAATTGCGAAAATTACACATATGAATAAAAACTATTGAGGAGAATAAAATGATTATAGACTGCCATTTTCATTTTGATCCAGAAATGCTAAGCATTTCTCAACTCATTCAAGGGATGGATCAGAATAATATAGACAAAGTCGCTCTCATCCCAAAACTGATTGATGCAATACCTGATCCACCCAGTTTTTTGATTCCTGTATTACTGTGGTTGCTGAAACGAAAAATGTTCAGACCATTGGGTGAGATGCTTTGTAGTAATTTTACTCAGAAAGGAGATATTCAAATCCTGACAAAAGCGTATCCAATCTATCAAAAACCCGACAATTCTATAATATTTGAAACAATTGATCATTATCCTGAACGGTTTTTAGGATGGATATTTATTAACCCAAATAGTGATCAAGATACGGTTTCAGAGATCAACCGGTGGATTGATCATCCCAATTGTGTTGGCATAAAAGCCCATCCTTTTTGGCATCGATATGCCCCTGTTGATCTGGTATCTGCTGCTCAATTGGCCGTAAAAAAAGGAAAACCAATGCTCATCCACCTTGGGTTTGGTGATCATGGTGATTATTTGTCGCTGATTGAAGCGGTTCCTGAATTAAAACTGATTCTTGCGCATGCTGCTTTTCCGGAATATGGAGATCAATGGGAAATCATTCGTTCTCTGTCCAATGTATTTGTTGATTTATCGCAAACCATATATGTGGATACAAAAACCATGCAAGAGGTCGTTAACAGTTTGGGCCCTGAAAAATGTTTATTTGGAACTGATGGACCATATGGATCAAAGACTCAGGATGGTTTATTTGATTTTGATGTTATTATCAATGACATTAAAATGTTATTCCCTGATACAGATATACAAAATTCTATTTTGGGTGATAATTTTTATCGTTTAATAAATTGATTATTATTTTATTTTTCCCTTAACCCATACAAGCCAGTCAATAATTCTGTGTTGCATAAAGTTATTTTTTTCATTATCATAATAATTTTTCTCAATTGAATAAATTGATCACGTTTAATATAAGCAGGTACAACTTATGGATAACTCACCGATAAAGATAGCACTGATTGCTCCGCCATACCCTCTTTCAGAGTTTCCTTCACCGCCACTGGGAATTTGCTATGTAGCGGCAGCATGTGAACAGGCAGGGGCTACAGTAAAATTATTGGATTACATTATTAGCGAATATTCTTCAGAAAAGTTGAAACAGGCCTTGGCTGAATTTCAGCCTGATGTTGTAGGTTCAACATCAGTAACCTTGAATTTCCCAAAGACTGCGGACATTTTAAAAGAAGTCAAAAAAATTGCGCCTCATGTGATAACGCTTATGGGGGGACCTCATGTATCATTTGATTATGAAGATGTTCTCAGATCAATTCCTGAAATTGATATCATCGTTCGAGGGGAATCCGAAAAAACACTCATGTCTTTGATTCCAGTTATTAAGGATAGATCACAATGGGAAACGATTCCTGGTATTGCCTTTTATGAAAAAGATATGATTGTGCAAACACAAGATCAAACCTTAATAGAAAACCTTGATGAACTACCGCTGCCAGCTCGTCATCTGCTCAATATTCCCAAATATCATACGTTAGGTTTTCCTATCAGTATTATTACCAGTCGTGGATGTCCCAATCAATGCATATTTTGCCAGGGAAGACGGATGGTGGGACAAAAAGTCAGATACCGCTCTATGGAAAAGGTTGTGGCTGAAATTGAAAACTTGATGGATCTGGGATTTGACTTAATCAATATTGCTGATGATCTATTCACCGTCAATAAAAAACGTGTCATCCAATTTTGTGAAATAATCAAAGAACGTAATATTTCTCTTGTATGGAGCGCTTTTTCGCGGGTGAACACTGTTGATCCTGAAATACTATCCGAAATGAAATCAGCGGGCTGCTATGCTATTAGTTTTGGTATTGAGTCTGGCAATCCTGAAATGTTAAAAAGGGTTCGAAAAGGCATTACTTTAGATCAGGCAAGATATGCGGTTAACTGTTGTAAAAAAGCTGGTATCAGGACACATGCATCATTTATGGTGGGGCTTCCAGGAGAAACACATCAAACCTTAAACGATACGCTAAATTTTGCAGAATCTTTGGATATAGAATATGGATTTCATTTTCTATCCCCATTTCCAGGAACAACCCTAAGAGAAGAAATTCAGGACTATGACCTGGAAATTTTGACCAATGATTGGGAAAAATACGATGCCAATCAAGCAATTGTCAGAACAACTGAACTTTCCTCAGATGATATTGAAGCCTTTGTGGCAAGCTGGTCAAAGGAACAAAATGATATATGGGAACATCATTTAAAAGCTTATGAAAATGGCGATGATCTTAAACCTCACGAGATTTTCACTGTTGAAGAGTATCATAAACGACGACTTATTTTTTGGCTACTTTCCGAAGATTTAATTGAAAAATTGGGAGTGTTTGATCATCAATCAGACCATTCATTTGAGACCCTCTGCAAAAGAATATCCATGCATGTTATCCCAAAAGAGCCGTTGATGGATACAATCTTTGTTCAAAAACATTTACAATCATTAATAGACAAATATTTTATCGAATGCGTGCAAGTGAATAATCAGTATGTATGGCAATGGTGTAATTATCAGAAGACTGCTTGATGTTATTGCTTTCACATTTAATCTTCTTTATACAAATGGAGTGGCGTTATGGACTATTTCAAAAAAAGATGGGATTTATGTCTGGTTCTTGTTTTTTTGTGTCTGAGTCTCATTTCAGAATACCATGAAATTTTTTCTTTAATTGAGGATCAAACTGTTGGTCTGAGACATATCTTTAGAATGAGTCTTGCTAATCCGGAATTAACGAGCTTTCCTGGAAATGACATTGTTCTGGTAACAATCGATGAGCCTTTTTTTGATTGGTACAATACTTTTCCGTTGAGAAGGAAGGATATTGCAACACTCATTCGTAATATCAACCAGTTTAATCCCAAATTAATTGCTGTGGATCTTTTATTTAAATATAACAGTTCATACGATGATGACAGTGAACTTGCCGAAGCAATAGCATCATCAAATGCTATCTTAGCATCACAGGCTATTTTTGATGATACCGGTCAATTTAAAAAAATTCATTACCCAGCGCAATCTATTGGAAATAAAATAACCAGCGGATATATCAACCATACATCAACCAGTAACACGGTTACAACACTCAGCAGGCTTCAAATATATCCTGAAATCGTCCAACAACCTTATGGCTGGCCGTTTGCGATTCAAGTGTTGTCCAAATATTTTAATACCCAACCCATTCTTAAAGACCGGAAATTAACAATTGGTAATAATACGATTGCGTTGAACCAGTTTAATGAAATATACATTGATTTTCCTGCTATTCCAACAGGCCATCGCTATTTGCACGAATTTGCAGGAATTACCGCACGCGCATTTATGGATATCAAACCTGAAGATAAGATGGAGTTGGCTTATTGGATAGAAGATAAAATCGTTGTTCTCGGAGATACCTTTGAAGTTTCCCAAGATTGGTTTGATACACCTGTAGGAACCATGTTTGGGTCTGAATTCATCGCCAGCTCAATCAGCACCTTACTCAAGGGAGCGAATGTTAAACCAGCGAGTTTCTTTTCTGAATTTTTATCAGCATTTTGCCTGTTATGTATGATTACACTCACCTGTTATCGTGTTCAAGATCCACGATTACGTGTTATTTGTGTTTTTGCGGTTTTTGCTCTTTTCTTTATTCATTGTTCAATATTTTACATATACTTTGGAATTGTGTTTGCCGTATTTTATCCATTCACGGCTGGTGTATTGTCTTTTGCAGGTATTAATTTAAAATTTTACATGCAAGATCGAAAACTAAAGTTACAGGCTGAAAAGAATTTCAAAAAAATTTTTGAAAATGCAGTAGAAGGGATTTTTCAAGTTACTCCAGAGGGTCAATTTATTACTGCGAACCCATCTTTAGCCAATATTTTGGATTATCGCACACCTGAAGAATTATATCAGGAAATTACTCGATTTCAGGAACAGCTATTTGTTTATCCTGTTGATTTTAGAGATTTTGATCGACTCATTCGACAGAATAGACAACTGGCAAATTATGAAACCCGTTTAAAAACAAGGACAGGCCGTCAAATTTGGGTTTCAATATCTGCTCGCATTCACAATATTTCCAATTCGGATGAGGCTTATTACGAAGGTTTTATTGTGGATATCACTTTACGAAAAAAAGCTGAGGAAAATCTTAGATACCTTAATATGGAACTTGAAGATCGGGTTCAAAAACGAACGCAGGAACTGAAAAATACGGTTGATGAACTTTCTCATACACAACAACTGGTGAATCGACAAAATTTAAAACTTCATCAGACATTGACAGCTTTAAAAGATAGTGAAGAACGGTACCGGGGGCTGTATCATTCCAGCAAAGATGGTATTTTCTTTTTAGGAATGCAAATGCGATTTTTAGATGCCAACCCTGCGTTTGAAAAAATGCTGGGTTATGCATTGCAAGATATGAAACAACTTTATCTCAGACAGGTTACCCCCATAAAATGGCAAAAAAAAGAAAATAATATCATTGAAACCCAAATTCTTTCAGGCGGCAATAGTCAGGAATATGAAAAAGAATTTATTCATGCTGATGGATACACTTTTCCAGCTTCTATCAGGGCATGGTTACTGACCAATGAAACAGGACAACCCTCTGGAATATGGGGGATTGCTCACGATATCACTGAAAAAAAACGTGCAGAAAATCTTAGAAAAGATGTTGAACGAATGGTTCGACATGATCTAAAAACGCCACTCAATGGCATTATTGGATTATCCAAGCGGTTGCAATATGAAAAGACGATGAATCATAAGCAAAAAGACTGGGCGAATATGATCAACGAAAGTGGTCAACAAATTCTTCATATGATTGAACATTCATTGGATATCTACAGGATGGAAGAAGGCTCTTATATTTTAAAACCAATCGCTGTAGATTTGGTTCGATTGTTTCATCGCTTGAACGAAGAACTGTCTTTTTTAGCCAACCAAAAAAATATTACCATATCATTCTTTCTCGGATCAACGCCTTTATCATGGGATAAGCTATATTGGGTATATGGCGAGGAAGTGCTTCTGAACACTCTTTTTTCAAACCTGATTAAAAATGCCATTGAGGCTTCTCCCACAAATGAAACCATTACCATCAAAATTACTGAAAAGGATATGCATGAAATATATATTCATAATATGGGAAAGGTGCCTGAAATAATAAAGGATAATTTCTTTGATCGTTATGTCACTGAAGGCAAGAATACAGGAACCGGTATTGGAACTTACAGCGCAAAATTGATTGCCAACGTCCATTCGGGTGATATCACCTTTGAAAGTAGTCAGGAAAAAGGGACAACATTACATGTTTTATTACCAATAAAAACGGGTATTGATTATGAAAGTGGCCAATCAAAAGAAACCCATAACACGGCATCTCACCAACAGCCATCTGGACCATATCGAATTTTATCCGTAGATGATCATCAAAACAATCAAATGCTTATGGCTATCCATTTCGAAGAAACCCCATATAATGTCATCTATGTCGATAGCGGAAAAGCTGCAATTCAACAATTAAATGAATCAACCGTTGATGTTGTGTTAATGGACTTAAATATGCCAGAAATGAATGGATTTGATTGTACACAGGCTATTCGGGATAAGGGCATTGAAATTCCCATTATTGCTTTATCGGCTGATGATTCAGATCAGACAATAGCCTTATGCAAAGAAAAGGGATTTAATGATTTTTTGGCAAAGCCTGTTCAATATAAGGAGGATCTGATTGATTGTATTGAGAGAGCGATTAAGGAATATTGAGTCTCCATAAGTTCAGAATATCATATTGGCCTTCAACAAAAAACCGATATCAAAGCTATGTTCGATATTTTTCAGGAACCAAAGTTATTCTCGGATGTTTACCCAAAGGACTTTCATCCACCAATACAACACATTGATAGGCAGCCTCCAGCGTTTCATAAGTCATGACATCGTTTGGTGTTCCCTGAGCTATGATTTCTCCATCTTTCAAGACCAAAACATTGTCACCATATAGTGCCGCAAGATTAACATCATGTGAAATCATGATAATGGTCATTCCACGCTCTGTTTTCAATTTTTCCATTAAATCCATGACACGAGTTTGATGACCCAGGTCAAGCGCTGCTGTGGGTTCATCTAACAGTAAAATTTGAGGTTCCTGGCAAATTGCCCTTGCAATACTTACCCGTTGACATTCTCCACCGCTTAATTGATTAATTTTTCTATTGGCCAGATGATCCGTATGGGTAAATATCATCGCCTGTTCCGCAATTTTGATATCGTCATTATTTTCATCACCAAATAATCCCAGATGAGGTGATCTGCCCATACGAACGATATCAAGTACTGAAAAAGGAAAATCAACAGGGGAAGTTTGGGGAACATAGGCCAAAACTTTTGCCAGTTCTTTTATGGAGTATTTATTAACAATCTGATTTAATATAGAAATAGTTCCTGATGTTGGTTTTTCAAGTCCTGCTATGATTTTAAGTAAGGTTGTTTTCCCTGAACCATTTGGGCCAATAATAATAAAAAAAGAACCTTGTGGGACATTAAAAGAAATATTTTTTAGAATATCGTTTTTATCATATTGATGACAAACATTTTCAAAGCAAACGACAGGAATCATGTCCGTGACCTTTTCAGTAAATATATAAAAAGAGGTGCGCCTATCATTGCGGTGATAACCCCTACAGACATTTCTCCACTTTTAGCCAATGTCCGTGCAAGTAAATCGCAAAGAACCATATATGCTCCACCAGCGAAAACACAGGATGGTACCAGTATTCGATGATCAGATCCTAATAGCATGCGTAGTAAATGTGGCATGACCAACCCCACAAACCCAATTAATCCACAATATGAAACGGTTACGCTGATCATAAATGATGATACAATCAATAGTGTTATCGATGTCGCTTTGACACGTATTCCCATAGAATGCGCCAAATCTTTCCCCATTAATAGAAGATTCATGGGGTGGGACATTGTAAAAATATATAGGAAACAAGGAATTAGTAATATTGAAATATATCCAACATGTTTAAGATCTGTGTGAGACAAATCCCCCATTAACCAAAAAATGATACTATGAAGGCGAGAATCTTGAACGATTGACACTAAAAACATAATGACTGCGGCACAAAACGCATTCAAAATAACGCCAGATAACAATAAAGAATCTTTGGCTAAAGCCGTTTGTCCTGAGGAAAAGATAAATACGAGGGCAAGGGTAGCCATACTTCCAATAAACGCAGTTGCACAAACACCTGGAAATCGAGATAAATTGATCAGTATTCCAATGATACCGCCAATAGCAGCTCCGCCTGATATTCCTAATATATAAGGTTCAGCCAATGGATTTCTGAGTAAGGCTTGAAAAACCAATCCTCCCAAAGACAAAGTAGCGCCTACAAAAGCAGCTAAAAGTACTCTGGGAAAACGTATTTGCCATATAATTGATAGTAATGTGGGGTCATTTCCTCTTACAGCATTAACAAAAGCGTAAAGGTCTTTCTGGGATGATCCCATGGATACTCCCATGACCATTGTAAAGATCAAAGTAATCAGTGTTATTATGGCTATACCGGAGATACGCAACCAGATATTGTTAGCTGTTTTCATGGAGTAGGTTCCATCACTGTTTTCCATATGGAGGGATGAATCAATTCTAATAATAATTCAAGTCCATCAACCAGTCGTGGTGCAGCACGATCGAATAAATTAGAATTTACCAGATGAATTCGATCATTGCGAACAGCTGGGATACTCTGCCATTGTTGCCATTCTTTTTTGACGTTTTCAAAAATGGTTTGTCTTGCCATGGATGTAATAATAAAAACATCTGGTGATAGTGAAATGACTTGCTCTTTGGTATATCTGGGGTAGGGAACATCACCTTTAGTGAGATTGGTTCCTCCTGAAAGCTCAATTAACTCATGAATAAATGTGTGAGTACCAACAGATACAATTGGTGATATGCCGATTTGAAAAAAAACCCGAGGTCGTTTTTGGATATTTTGGGTTTTTGAAGTAATTTTTTGAATTCGTTTCTTCATAGTATCGGCTAAAATACTGGCTTCTTTTTGGGCATTCAAAAGTTTTCCTATTTCTATGATTGTTTCCATAACAGCTTCAAGATTTCTTGGATCTACAGCATACAAAGGGATGTGAAAGGATTCAACCCGAAGGGCAACCTCATGCGGATTACCATCTTTGACAGCAATACATAAATCTGGCTTGAGTGCTATGATTCGTTCAAGGTCAAGGTGGATATATGATCCTACTTTGGGTAATGAGCTGGCTTGAGGCGGGTAATCAGAAAATTGTGTGACACCAACCAGTCGATGCTCCTGGCCTATTGCATAGATAATTTCTGTGATACTTGGTGCAAGTGCAATAACGCGTTTGGGATTATCAGGAATGTTAATATCACGTCCTAATTGATCGACCAATAGCCTGGCATTGAGAAGCGGTGCCCCCAAAATGCATAAAAAAATTATAATGGAATTAAAATATTTCATCTATCAAACAAGTTCATTGAAAATTATGGTATTGATCTTACATTTTTTCATAAATTCATGCAATGGATTTTTCTTGTGAATTATATAAGCTTTTCTGCCATAAAACATGCCGATTGTCTGTTATCAGTAATATCTATTAAATCAGGGAGTTGCTGTTTGCATCTGTTTTGTTTAAATACACATCGTTCATAAAAGGCACACCCTTTTGGAAGGTGAGCCATATCAGGTACTTGACCAGGAATAACGGGTAATTGACTGGTTTTTAGTGATAACGATGGAATGGAAGCTAACAAGCCCTTTGTGTAAGGGTGGGCAGGTTGTTTGAATATTTCTTTGACAGGCCCTTGTTCCACAATTCTTGATGCATACATGACCATCATTCGATCACACATTGTCCATACAACTCCCATGTCATGTGTTATCATGAGAATTGCTGTTTGATGTGTTTTCATTTCTAAAATGCACTCAAAGATCTGTGCTTGAATGGTGACATCAAGAGCTGTTGTAGGTTCATCTGCTATGATAATATCCGGATTCATCATAAAAGCCATGGCTATCATTACGCGTTGTTGCAATCCTCCGGACAGTTGAAAAGGATAATTATACATTCGTTCATCAACATCAGGAATGCCGACCTGATGAAGCTGCGCTTTCGATTTTTCCCAGGCAGTTTTTTGATCAATTTTTTGATGAAACTGTTGTTGTTCAACCAGTTGATGTCCAATTCGGTGTAATGGTGAAAGGGCAGACATAGGTTCCTGAAAAATCATACTAATTCGATTACCGCGAATGTCTCGAAGCTTTTTCACTGGCATTGACAATAAATCTTTTCCTTTGTAAGCAATATTACCTGATCGAATAATGCCGGGGGGCGTTGGTATCAACCTGAGAATAGATAATGCGGTTACCGATTTTCCAGAACCTGATTCTCCAACAAGACCTAATATCTCACCAGGATTCAAGTCAAAAGATACATTATTGACAGCAGTAACGATCTGTTCATCAGTTTTGAAATCAATACTGAGATCTTGAACAGATAGCAGGGGATTATCGTTATTAATCATTTTATATTTTATTTATAAAGAAAAAATCTTTAGCATGGCAGCAAAAATGGCGGCTTGTGCAACCATTAAACCAGCAACCCATTTGATTATTTCTGAACGTGTATGTAAAATTTCTGTTAACAATTTGTTTTCCAATTCTTTCAGGTTATTTTCAAATTTGTTTTCCAATTCTTTCAGGTTATTTTCAAATTTGTTTTCCAATTCTTTAAGTTTGATGGACATTATGTTCTCTAATTCATGCAAACCATTTTTTGTCGCAAGATGTCCTTCAATTAAATTTGTAATAACTTTAACCTGTCCTTCAGCCTGTTCTTTTGAAAATCCTGATTGCGTTAGTATTTTAAAACTCTCATGCGTATCAAAAATATTCGTTAGCAACATCTTACAACCTCCCTCTATAAAACATTTCAACGGAAAAAAATTTTTAAACTATTCCTTTTGAATACGCAATATTTTTCGAGCATCATCAGGTGATGCTATATCACGATTCAGCATATCCGCCAAATCAACAATTTTTTGAACCAATTCAGCGTTACTTTTCGCTAACACACCTTTTTTTAGATAAATATTATCTTCAAGTCCAACGCGAACATGACCGCCCATGTGAATTGCCATTGTCGAAAGATTGATCTCTGATGCCCCTACGCCAATGACTGACCACGTAAAATTATTTTTACCAAATAAAACTTTAGCTTTGGTCAACAAAAAAGTCAAATCTTCAGGATTTCCTCTAATAGCACCAAGAACGCCCATAACAAATTGTAAATGAAATGGCGGAGAAATAAGACCTTCACTGACCAGATGGTCTAAATTATAAAGATGACCAACATCGTATGTCTCTAATTCAGGTCGGGTATTTGTTTCTTTAATGATATTGCAAAGGTATTCAAAGTCTTTAAATGTATTTTTAAAAATAAAATCTTTACTTTTTTCCAGATATTCTTTTTCCCAGGGGTACTTAAATGTCTCAATCGACGAAAGTGATTTATGAAGTGCAAAGTTAATTGATCCTAAATTAAACGAGCACATTTCAGGTCGAAGTCTTGGGATAACAGCAGTTCTTTCTTCAATCGTCATCAGGGTAGACCCACCAGTTGTAATACAGATGATAACATTGGATCGTTCACGAATTCTGAGCACAATCTCCTCAAATAGCGCTGGGTCTGATGATGGAAAACCATCTTCAGGGCGTCTGGCATGAATATGAACGATTGCTGCCCCTGCTTTTGCTGACTCAATAGCAGATTCAGCGATTTCTTTTGGGGTAACAGGCAAATAGGGCGTCAGGGAGGGAACAGTTGCGGCGCCAGTAATGGCAGCCGTGATTATTAATTTTTCCATAAAGTTCATTTCTCCTTCATTCAGTCGTTTGGACTACATAGTCATGAATGAGTGCATTCATACGATAGGGATATTATTATCGTTTTTATCATAATTTTTCAACTAAAGATATCTTCCAAAACAATAAGTAAGCGATCATAAATTTTCGGGTATTATGATCGCTTCGTTATAGCGCCAAATATTCATAGTATTTCAACCTGAAACAGTTCTCTATAATTCCTAAATTGTTCATACGCCTGTTCATAAACACAAAAGGCAAAAGTACTTCAATAAACAGATCATTTTAAATGAAACATTTTCTTGAAATTAGTATTTGAATTATATATATTATGACCAAAACAAAATATTTACACTAATATTTTTTTATTGAAAGAATTGTTATGAAAAAAGAGTCTTCAGATAAAGAATCCGTTTCATCAAATTATATTGTGGCGATAGGCGCCTCTGCTGGTGGCCTTGAGGCACTTACTACTTTTTTTACCCATATGCCCTCTGATTCCAACTTGTCATTTGTCATTATCCAACACTTGTCACCTGATCATAAAAGCTTAATGGACACTTTGCTGGCCAGGCACACAGAAATGAAAATATGTGTTGCTGAGGATGGCACTGTTGTTAAGGCAAATTCCATATATCTGATTCCTCCCAAAAATTTTTTGACAATTTTTAATGGGAAATTACTGCTTAATCCATTTAACAAAGAACGAGGCATCCATTTGCCAATTGATGCTTTTTTTACATCGCTTGCAGAAGATTTGGGGCCTCGTTCAATTGGTATTATACTGTCTGGAACAGGCAGTGATGGCAGCATCGGAATAAAATCGATCAAAAAAGCCGGTGGAATGGTTATGGTCCAAAGCTTCGAAACCGCTCAATTTGATGGTATGCCCAGAAGTGCTATTGCTACAGGTATGATTGACTATATTTGTCCACCCGAGAAAATGCCAGATATGATCACAAATTATATCAAGCATCCCTTTATTTCAAACAATGGTGAGAATCAATATTCATTAAGCCTTGAAGACACCGATTTTAATAAAATTTTAGCGATGCTCAGAAACCGAACAGAAGTAGATTTTACCTATTATAAGTCCAGTACAATCTTACGCAGAATGGAACGGCGTATGGGCATTGCTCAGGCAAATTCAATTGGTGAGTATTTGGATTATATCTTTCACAACAGCAATGAAATAGATATGCTTTATAGAGATTTGTTAGTTGGCGTAACACGCTTTTTTAGAGATACTGATGAATTTAATTTTTTCAATGAAACTATTATCCCTAAAATATTTGAAAATACAAAAAAAGAAAAAAATATCAGAGTATGGGTTGCCGGAACCTCAACGGGTGAAGAGGCTTACACGATAACGATTCTTTTAAACAGATACAAAGAAAAAATGGGATTACACCATAAAATTTCAATCTTCGCTACAGATATTGATCAACATGCTCTGGACAGTGCTGCTTATGGGGTTTATCCAGAAGGTATTGCCAATGACCTGAGTTCAGAAATCCTCGAAGAATTTTTTCAAAAATTAAATAATGAATATAAAGTAAAGACTTTTATCCGCGAGCAAATCATTTTTGCCCGCCACAATATTTTTAAAGATCCTCCATTCACAAAACTGGATTTGATTACCTGTAGAAATCTTTTGATCTATCTTCAAAATAACCTTCAACAAAACATTATGGAGATATTCCATTTTGCTTTAAAAGATAAAGGATTCTTGTTTTTAGGCACCAGTGAAACAGTTGGTACTTTATCGCACAATTTTATTCCAATGGATAATCGCATCAAAATATTCCGTCATGAAGGACAAGGTGCTCCGCCTATAAAATCAAGACTTATGAACAAAAATTTTTCTAAACATATTCGAATGGGGACGGCTGGAAATGAATTAAACATGCCTTTACAACAAAAAGAACAAATTGAATCCTATTATCAAAGCATTATTAATGAAATTTGTTACCTTGTTGTTATTGTTGACAATGCTGGCCTAATTATTGAAACCTTTGGCCATCCGGGAAAATTCTTAAAGTTTCCATTAGGGAAGGCAAATCTGGATATCAAAAAAATGGTTTCCACAAAAATTGGCACGATTCTTTCTACAGGGATACGCCAGGTTCTTTCCGAAAAAAAACGCATTCGTTATCGTGATTTAAAAGATAATACTTCTAATGATCATTTCTATATGGACATTAAATTGGCTCCTATTAATATTTTGCCTTCTAATGAACAATACGTTTTGATTATGTTTGAGGAAAGCGAAAAGAAAAACGCTTTTCATGTTAATGACATGGATGTAGAATCCAATACAGAACAACATATTGTTGACCTGGAAAAAGAAATTCAATACACACGTGAAAGCCTTCAAGCAACAATTGAAGAACTTCACAGCTCCAACGAGGAACTTCAGTCAACAAATGAAGAATTATTATCCTCAAATGAAGAATTACAAAGCACTAATGAAGAGCTCAACTCGGTTAACGAAGAATTAAATACTGTTAATGCAGAATATCAGGAAAAAGTGACTGAACTTTATGAAACCAATAATGACCTCAATAACTTGATACGAAGTATCGATATTGGTACCATTTTTCTGGATAAACATTTATGCATTCGAAAGTATTCAAATGCTATTACTAAAGAAATCAACTTGCTTTTACAGGATATCGGACGACCGGTTTCTGATTTTTCCTCACCCATTCTAAAACATTTGTATAAGGATTCGAAATTAGTTATAAATAATGGGGAAAATATTGAACGAACGGTGAAAGGTGAGAAAGGAAAATGGTATCAGATAAATACCCAGCCCTATATGGACGATAGAAAAACCATTCAGGGCGTCATTATGACGATGGTCGACATCACCAGAGAAAAAAACGCAGCTCTAAAAATCGAAACACAAAACAATCATTTGAAAAAATTAATAGATATCAATCCAAAACCAACGATCATTACAGATAGCAAAGGTATTATTCAAAACATTAACCAGGCCGCAGAAAAAACGCTGAATATTGAAGCAGAGGCTATTATTAATAAATCAATGGACAATATTTGTATTAAAATGGCTGATATTAATGACCAACAAATTCTTTTTGAAAATCATCCGGTAAACTTGATTTGCAAAACAAATCAACCATTGGAAAAGTATATTATTAAAATGACGCTTTCCAATAATAAAACACTATTTTTAAATCTATTTGGTAATCCTTTTTTCAATACTGATAATGACATTGATGGTATTGTTTTTGTTTTTGAAACTATTGCACATTAATAAGAATTAGGAATAATTGTAAAAAATAAGTTACTCCCTTTACAATTTTAAGTTTCGTGGCTATAGATAGTAGAGACAAGGCATACCTTGTCTCTACAAACAAGAACCGAAAATGTAAATTAAGAATGGGGTATTTATTTTCAGAGCATTCTTTACTTTTTGTACTTCCTAAGGGATTTTGATGATGAATAAAAGCAATAAAAGACCTTTAGTCTTAATCATTGATGATGACGATGTGAATCAGACCGTTCTGAAATTTTTGTTAACCAAAGAAAACATTCATTGTATGATGTCAGAAAATGGTCAATCTGGTATTGAACTGGCAAAGCAATATCAGCCTGATATTATTCTTCTGGACATTTTTATGCCTGATGAGAATGGTTTTGAGGTTTTAAAATGGATCAAACAGAATGAGCAGATTAATCATATACCTGTTTTTATTTTCTCAATTCTTGAAAATGAACTTGATATCCAAAACGCTTACGATATTGGTGCAGATGGCTATATTACCAAGCCTTTTGACATGAAAGATGTTGTCAAAAAGGTAAGAGAAGTTATTTCAACGGGAAATAGTTAGATGAAAGATCTTCAACCTTTAAAACACAAAGCATTACAAATACTTAATAATATTGAAGAATCTGATTCTCATAAAGAACAAAGAGTTGTTGAGGAGCTAAGGACTTACCAGGTTGAGTTGGAAATACAAAATGAAGAACTGATCAGCAGTCGAAACCAACTGGAAAAAGCGCATAACTATCTTTCTGATTTATTTCAACAGGCACCTGTAGGGTACATCGTTTTATCAGATAAAGGGATTATTAATGATATTAATGACAAAGCGCTCCACTATTTTGGATTGAGGGGGCAAGTCATGAGAAACCAACGATTTCAAGCCTATGTACCGCAAGAAAGTATTGTTTTATTCAGGCATTGCATGAAAATGCTCACAGACAGCATGGAAGACCAATCTGCAGAAATACTTCTCATT
>Ga0272440_1001445_pt1 | contig 19384 bp, 20 predicted proteins | sample SSMMMBAug17_FD_192440 | JGI IMG/M metagenome (GOLD analysis project Ga0272440, IMG submission 192440) | Marine sediment archaeal communities from Little Sippewissett salt marsh, Falmouth, MA, United States - SSM-MMB-Aug17 | ecosystem: Environmental > Aquatic > Marine > Wetlands > Sediment ...
GCATTCGCGTTAATTGTTCCGGATTATCATGTGAAATTCCATTAAAATCAAAAATCAAAACTGGATGGAATTTAAACTGCCATGCCGCATTTTGCGCAATCCACGTCTGTTTAAAATAATCTTTATGTCCCAGGAATAAATGCTTCAGCAAAGAAACCAAAAGGCTTTTTCCAAATCGTCTGGGTCGGGATAAAAAATATTGCCCCGGTCTGCATATCAAGGAATGAATCAAAGCGGTTTTATCCACATAAATCATGTTGTAATCATAGATTTTATTAAATGATGATATATTAAGTGGTAATAAATTTAAGTTATCGAGTTGATTCATCGCTTTTCTCCATATTTGGTTTAAGCATACTAAAGCATACTAAAGTGGGCTATGCTCCATAGACTCATGCTGAGGAATGCTCTGAAAATAACTTCCTCATTATTGATATTGTTCGTTTTGAGGTAATTGTACTGTAGAGACGTAGCATCTCTACACGACCTTATTTTTTTGGACGATCAAGAAAAATGGGTATGTTATTTTCAGAGCCTTCCTAAGAAAATATTTACAACTAATTGCACCCTGTAACAAAGTTATTTCTTTTATATAAAAAGACAGATTTTAATTGAATAATCAAATAAAGTCAACACAACAGAATCTTTTCCGCTGTCATCAGTGGGTACAAAAAAACGTCACTATAGAAATCTCTGAAAATAAGTTCATCATTTAATAATTGTTTATTTTGTTTTTGAACCAGGATTACACTGAAGAAGATGAATAAGATGAATTAAAAGTGTTTTATTTCATCTTATTCATCTTCTTCAGTGTAATCCTGGTTCAAAAACAAAAATGAAAAGTTTGGTACGCATATGCTTGATTTTAAATTGTTGAACAGTCAAGCATTTTTAAATGGGGAACTTATTTTCCGAGCATTCCTATGAAATTGCAAATCAACGCAAATCTTTGTAGACTGGGGCTAACGCCCCAGTCTACAAAGATGTCGCCCGCAACTGAAAAAGATTATATTGGTTTATAAGGGATGGGAGATGACTTATTGTGAAGAATATGCATGAGCATACAGTTTCAGGCGATTTATCATATATCAGTTTTTTTCTTGTGTTTAACAAGTTTATAAATTATACATTATCACACAGGCGCGGCATGAAATCGAAATTATTCTATTATGAAAAACATGTCGAATGGGCAAATATTTTTAATATTATTTGGTTTACCCCATTTATATAAGAGTAAGGGAGTACATTTTCAATTATCAATAGCTGATATTGATAATTGAAAATGTGACCTCTCAAATAACATTTTTAGTATGGCAGGAAATTATGTTAAATTACAATTCCAACCAAAAAAAAGTTTCAAAAGAAGACATGGACATTTTTCGCAAAGCCATCGATATGCTTATCCCAGATGTTTTAAAAAAAGCAATTGTACTGGGTGTGTCTGGTGAATTTTTTTCAGAAGATACCATTCGAAAAATGCTAAGTGAAATCCAATTGCCTCAAGACCTGATTCAATTTATTATTCAGCAAACATCAAAATCTAAAAATGAGCTGATTCGCATTATTGCTGAAGAAATTCGTAACGTTATTGTGCAGGCGCAACTTGGTGAACAGGTTAAAAAGTTTATCAAAGGATTTAAAATTAATATCAAGCTCGAAGTGAGTTTTGATCCACGTGATGATGAACAATTTTTGAAAGCCTCTACCAACTCTGAAAAAAAAGACCGATCCGGCACAAAAAAAAAATGACATTCAAATTTGTTCAAAATCTTGACTTTTTATTATGATATCTGTATAAATAAAGTTTTCAAAAAATTAACATCATTGGTACTGATTATGCAAATCAAAATCAGTGGTGATCAGAAAGGAGCAAATCAATGGCTTTACCCAAGCGAAAAGTGTCTAAGTCGAGACGCGATAAAAGACGTACCCATCAAAAATTGGCTGTGCCCAATGTTCAAAAATGTCCACAATGTGGGGAGGCAAAGTTACCCCATCATATGTGCCCTGATTGTGGATCTTATAAGAATAGAACAGTTATGGAAATTGAAGAATAAACCTGTTTAAATTATGAATAATAATTCCCCCAAAATAGCTGTCGTAACAGGCGGTTCCAGAGGGATTGGACAGGCTGTTGTCCAATCCCTGGCAAATATGGGCATGCATGTATTCTTTAATTATGCTTCCCAGGATGACACTGATGCACAAAATACACGTGCAAGTGTTGAAAAAAATGGGGGGATATGTCAGGAAATACGTGCGGATATTTCTATGGATGATGCCTGTGATGCTTTTTTTAAAACTATTTTAAAAAAAGCATCAGGTATTCATGTGCTTGTCAACAATGCAGGTATTCGCAAAGATGGACTGCTTGCCATGATGCCGCAATCCAATTGGGATCAGGTCATGGCAGTCAATCTTCGGGGCGCATTTTTGTCTACAAAGGCTGTTTTAAAACCCATGATTCGTCAGCGGTGGGGGCGTATTATTAATATTTCATCAGTGGTGGGTATCACTGGCAATGCCGGACAAAGCAACTACGCTGCTGCAAAAGCCGGCTTAATTGGATTTACCAAATCTATCGCACAGGAAGTGGCCTCTCGGCAAATCACTGCAAATGTCGTGGCCCCTGGTTTTGTTCAAACACAAATGACTGAGCAAATGGATGAAAAACAACAGCAGGAAATTATCAATCGCATTCCCATGAAACGCATGGGACGTCCTGATGATGTTGCTTCATTGGTTCAGTTTTTGGTTTCAGATAATGCCAGTTATATTACAGGTCAGGTAATACAGGTGTGCGGCGGATTGGTTATGTAATATTTATATAAATTGAGGTGTTTTATGTCATTAAAAGATAAAGTTTATAAAGTGATTGCAGACAAGCTTGAGATTGATGTTGATGAAATCGTTCCTGAAGCATCATTTGTTGATGACCTTGGTGCGGATTCTCTGGATCTTGTTGAATTAATTATGTCTATGGAAGAAGAATTCGAGCTTGATATTGATGATAAAGATGCTGAAAAATTGAGAACAGTCCAGGATGTACTGGATTATCTGGAAAAACATTCCTGATTGAAAAAAATGTCAATATCAACATCATCTGTGCGGCGTGTCGTTATTACAGGAATTGGTATAATTTCCCCCCTCGCAGTTGGCACAAAAGAAACCTGGCGTGCACTGTGTCAGGGAAAATCAGGAATTGGGCCAATTACACGATTTGACGCATCGCAAATGGACTCTCAGATCGCTGCTGAAGTAAAAAAATTTGACAGGTATGATTTTTTTACAAAAAAAGAAGCGCGACATGTTGAAGATTTTGTTGCCTTTGGTGTAGCCGCATCGCGAATGGCAATATCTGATGCAAATCTGACAATATCAGAAAGTAATTCTCATCGCATTGGTGTGTATTCTGGTTGTGGGTTTGGTGGGCTGCATCAGATTGAACAAACACATTTAAAATTGATATCAGAATCATCAAGGCGAACCAATCCATTTTTTATTCCATCAGTGATAAACTCGATGTCATCAGGAATGATAGGTATTCAGCTAAAAGCAAGAGGGCCGAATGCAACAATTTCAACAGCCTGTGCATCAGGTGCGCATGCAATCGGTGAGGCGTATCATGTGATTCGTCGAAATGATGCCGATATTATGATTGCCGGTGGCGTTGAAGCGGTTATCAGTCCATTGTGTATTGCTGGTTTTGGTGGGATGAAAGCACTGTCCAAACGAAACCTGGAACCGGAAAAGGCATCCAGACCTTTTGATAATGATCGTGATGGTTTTGTTGTGGGTGAAGGTTCTGGCATGCTTATTCTTGAAGAATATACGCATGCGCTTGCACGAAATGCAGCAATATATGCAGAAATAGTTGGCTTTGCCATGAATTGTGATGCTTTTCATATCAGCAAGCCTGATACAGATGGTGCGATTGCCTGCATGAAACAGGCTATCGAGCATTCAGGCGCATCACTTGAAGATATAACCTATATAAACGCACATGGCACATCAACCCGAATGAATGATAGCTCGGAAACACTTGCTATACATCAGGTATTTGGAAAGCATGCAAAAAATCTGGCGGTAAGTTCAACAAAATCAATGACTGGCCATTTATTGGGCGGAGCGGGGGGCCTGGAAAGTGCAATATGTGCACTCGCTATTCAACATGAAACGATTCCACCAACAATCAATTATGAAACGCCTGATCCAGAATGTGATTTGGATTATGTCCCAAATAAAGCCCGATCCCAAAAAATTGTTTATGCCATGAACAACTCTTTTGGTTTTGGTGGGGCAAATGCCTGTCTTATTTTTAAACGACTAGATAATAACTAAACAAGTGGAGGATATGATGCACAAATTTATCAAAAGCATTATTTTCATGCTGGTGATAAGTATTGCCTGTATTCATTATGGCAATGCACAGGATGATAACCAACAACCCGCTCAACCGCAAACACCACCCCCAATGTATCAGGATGATTTCCCTTTGTTTCCTGAAGAATATGAAACTGTGGATGATTATCAATCATCCCAATTATCGCAACAAGCACAAGATAAAAATTTATCGGCCATTTTTGATACACGTGTTGGCATACGCACCCAGTCTGCTATTCAGCAGGATGAATTTTCTATTGGTGAAGCTCGGTTACAGACCAAATACAAACATCAGGTAGATAGTTTAACGTTAAATTGTCAGGTCGATTTTGTTTTGGATCCGGTTCTTGATCAATATGCAATCAAACTAAAAGAAGGGACTGGCTTTGTTGATTTTCGTATTTTGAATCTGACAATTATCCCTTCAAATAATATGGATTTGATCGTAGGCCGCCAGACACTGAGCTGGGGAACCGGTGACTTGATGTATATCAATAATTTATTTCCAAAAGATTGGCGCTCGTTATACATTGGCAGAGACGAAAGCTATCTTAATGCCCCCACTGATGCGATCAAGATGGGATTCTATAGTTTGTATATCAATATGGATTTTGCTTATGTTCCCATGTTCGATTCAGATCGTGTGCCGACAGGGGAACGATTCAGTTATTACAATCCAGTGCTTGGAAAACGCGTGGGGCAGGAATATGCTATGGATATTCATAGACGTAATGATCTGTTCAAAGAGGATGAATGGGCAACCAGAATATACAACACGATCAATGATTTTGAATTTGCCCTGTATCTATACAATGGCTACTGGAAATCTCCTGGCGGCCTTGAACCTGTTACCATGAGAGCATATTATCCAAAATTGAATGTTTATGGATTCAGTGTACAAGGGCCAGTAATTAATGGCGTTGCCTGTTTTGAAATGGGGCTTTATGAATCAAAGGATGACAAAGGAGGAAATAATCCTTTGGTCAACAATAGCCAGCTTCGGATGTTGTTTGGATATCGGTTTGATTTGCCCAATCAGATTCAACTCAGCACACAGTATTATATTGAAATCATGCGCGATCATATGAATTATCAGAGGGCATTGGCCAATGCACTTCCAAATGAACCACCCGCTGATGAAGGACGCCACGTTATTACAGCACGTCTGGCACAACAACTGATGGAACCTAATGTTAATATATCGTTACTTGCGTATTACTGCCCAACAGATACTGATTTGTATATACGTCCAACTGTTCAATATATTGTAAATGAGTTTTTTACCCTGGTTGGTGGTGCAAACTTTTTTGTTGGCAATGAAGACCATACGTATTGGGGGCAATATGAGAGAGATTCCAATATCTATGGTGGAATGCAATATCGTTTCTAATGGGGGATTTCATGAAATCACTTACCGAATTACATACCTGGCAAAAACTTCAATCACATTTTGCTGAAATGAAATCAAATCATCTCAGGCATTTGTTTGAAACAGATCCCAATCGTTTTAACCAATTTTCCTTTGGTTTTGAAAATGATATCCTGTTTGATTTCTCCAAAAATCTGATAACATTAAAAACACTATCATTGCTTTTAGATCTGGCAAAAGAAAGACAACTGGAAAAAAAGATTTTGATGATGTTTGCGGGTGAAAAAATCAATTGGACCGAAGGACGTCAGGTGCTACACGTTGCCCTTCGTAATCGTTCTAACACGCCTGTATATGTAAATGGTCAGGATGTTATGACTGAGATCAATCGTGTGTTGACTCAAATGGAAACGTTTTCAAATAATGTTCGTTCTGGCAAATGGAAAGGCTTTACTGGAAAACAAATTAGAACAGTCATTAATATTGGAATTGGTGGGTCCTACCTGGGCCCTAAAATGATTTGTGAGGCCATGCAGCCTTATGCCAGTAGTCATTTAACTGTGCGCTTTATTTCCAATGTTGATGGAGCTGACTTTGCCAATCAGGTGAAAGATTTAAACCCTGAAGAAACAATGTTTATTGTTTCTTCAAAAACATTTACAACCCAGGAAACAATGACCAACGCAGATACTGCCCGAAAATGGATCATTGACAGTCTGGGGGATCAACGAGCCATTGCCAGTCATTTTGTCGCTGTGTCAACCAATCAGGCTGGTGTGGAAGAATTTGGCATTGCAAAAGAAAATATGTTTGTGTTTTGGGACTGGGTTGGCGGGCGTTACTCATGGGCATCATCTATTGGCTTATCTGTTGCCTGTTATATTGGCTTTGAGCATTTTATTGAACTTCTCGCTGGTGCGCACGATATGGACAATCATTTCAAGAACACCGCATTAGATAAAAATATTCCAGTCCTGGCTGCATTAATTGGTTTTTGGTACAATAATTTCTATGGTGCAGAGACCCTTGCTATATTACCTTATGATCAATCTTTAAGGTCGCTTCCGCTTTATTTGCAACAGACAGATATGGAAAGTAATGGCAAGTATATAGACTCACAGGGAAACATTGTAAACTATCAAACAGGTCCCATCGTATGGGGAGAAACAGGGACAAATGGGCAACATGCATTTTATCAACTGATCCACCAGGGCACAAAATTGATTCCTGCGGACTTTATTGGATGCGTAAATACGCATCATCAGGTAGGGGATCATCATCTTAAATTGATGGCCAATTTTTTTGCTCAAACCGAAGCATTGATGTGCGGAAGATCACGTGATAATGTTCGTAAGCAACTCAAAGACAAACAGGATAATGAAACCATAATTCCGCATCAGGTCTTTGAAGGCAATCGGCCAACAACATCCATATTAATAAATCTTTTGACCCCCCGCAATCTTGGACGACTTATTTCGTTTTATGAAATGAAAATTTTTGTTCAGGGTATTCTGTGGGATATTAATAGTTTTGATCAATGGGGCGTTGAATTGGGAAAGGTGTTGGCAAAAACGATTCTTGATGAAGAAAAAGCGATGAATGAAGATCGTTCGGTAAATTTATCCCACCATGATTGCTCTACTGCTGGACTATTATCATATTTTCGAAATCGTTATGACAAATAATGCATTTGAAAAACATCTGGCGAGTGTCTCGAAACCAGATATCCAAAATTTTCTCACAGATATGACAGAACCTTGTTATGAAAGCACATTGTTACATATTGCATTTCCAGATATGAACATTACCAGATGCAGCACTTTGGAATTATATCAGCATCATTTTGTATTATTTCATATTCTATATCAGCTTAAAGATTACTATTTTCAGATGAATCAGTACTTGAGAGTCCATTTTATGCGCATACAGCTTTTGAATTATCCTGAAACAGGGCATTGTAGATATTTTGACGATGTCTATCAAAAATTTTGCAGTGCGCGTTGTGATAACGAATTTCAATACTGTGAATTTCATAAACGTCTTGTGGGTGAAACCGAATTAGATAGACAATCCATGCGTTATTTCTATCTTGATACGAGTAATTATTATAAATTGGATGAAAAAACAGCCGAGTTATTTATCAAAGGAACATGGGAAATCTTATCCAATTATGATCTGTACAAAGAAAGTTTCAAAATACTGGGCCTTTCGGAAACCAATGATATTAATCGTATCAAGAAACAATATCGAAAACTTGTGAAACAATATCACCCGGATAAAAGTGGTGAATCAGCCGAACAGTTTTACCCTGTAAATAATGCATATCAGCTTTTAATGCGAATAATTCCCTTAATGAAGACCCAGGTTTAAGTATCATGGAACGATTCGTGCATTTTGCCAGATCAAGAACATATTATTTTAACAATCATATAATGTTGCATAATAAAAAAGGAGGCATTTATGAAAAATTTAAAAAAATGCATGACACTCATTTTAATTGCTTGTTTTATGCTTTGCACATTCACACCCGCATATGCAAGCAGCTCGACTGATAAGCCCAGTGCTGAAGAAATGATGTTTGATGTTTTTTTAGTTCGTCCATTGGGACTGATCACCACTATTATGGGAACTGGCTTTTTTGCAGTCTCCCTGCCATTCAGCGTGATGGGTGGGAATACAATGGATGTTTTTACCGAACTTGTTGCCGGGCCGGCTACATTTACATTCAGCCGACCTGTTGGAGAACTGGATTATTAATATATGATCAATAATCTGAATCCTACAATGTTTACATCACTTTTTCGAATGAATATTGGAATGTCATTATGAATATCAAGCTTTTTGTAAAACGATTTTATAGAACGAACAGTCGGGAAATACAATTTGTAGTTTTTTTTATTATGTTTTTTGTCTGTGGTCAGGGGCTTTACTACTGGGGCAAAAATTATATAGCGCCAATCGTGGTGCATCGGTTAAATGCAGATGTCAGTTCCTTTTTAATCAATTGGATTCATCCAGCAGAACGAACCTCAGTGGATAAAAATGAAATCAGAGCTGTTGGATTTCGCATGATTATTGAGGAAGGCTGTGAAGGCACCGAAGGAATCATTCTGGTTGTCGCGGCGCTTATGGCCTTTGAAATGTCCCTGATAACCAAAATTTCAGGCATTGTATTAGGCACCCTCCTTTTATATATATCCAATCTTGTCAGAATAGTTGCCTTGTATTTTTCCCTTAGATACAGACCTGAATTGTTCGATTTGTTACATATGTATATAGGGCAATCGTTTTATATTTTTGTTGGTGCAGTGTTCTTTATTTTTTGGATTCAGGTTGCAGCGTCGCGTCGTTTAACGACAAGCCATGCATTATCTCTACGATGATTAAGGAATAGACTGAAAATAAGATACTCAATTTATTTTGATCGTATAAAAGAATAAGGTCGTGTAGAGACGTAGCATGCTACGTCTCTACAGTACATAAACTCCAATACGATTAAATGGGTATCTTATTTTTTGAGCACTCCTAATAAACATGAGAATAAAGTTATGTATAATGAAGAACCTTTTTACAAAAGAACCATTCTCCCCTGGTATCAATCCAGTGTCGTAAGCATTGTCATTATAATGATTATGTCTGGGCTTATTGCATTTTCAGTGATTGGTATTCAGGTAGCCAATACCCTGCCAATCTGGTATAAATTTAAGGGAATTCCTTATGCGCTATTAATATTATCTGTATTGTTTTTGACAATCTACCTGGGGCGATTTATTCATGTTAAAATTCAGAAGTTATCTAAACCCAGGAGGTGGTGATATGAATGGACCAAACAAATGAAACAAAAAATTGAATCAATCATGCGATCAAACCATGAAACAGGTTTACTTGCCTTTGTTTTGTTTGTTTTATCTCTTTTATATGCAGGAATAATGAAAGCGCGTGCATTATTATATCAATGGGGTATATTTCGCATTAACAAATTGCCTTGTAAGGTTATTTCCATTGGCAATATTACAACTGGTGGTGCAGGCAAAACGCCTATGACTATTTATATGGCCCGAATGCTAAAACAGCTAGGATTTCGTGTTGTAATATTAAGTCGTGGTTATAGAGGCTCTTTTGAACAAGCCTGCGCAATTGTCAGTGATGGCAACAATATTTTCATGGATGCCCAAACTGCTGGCGATGAACCCTGTCTCATGGCCAAAAAGCTTACGCAAATTCCTGTTATAGTTGGAAAAAACAGATTTGAATGTGGTCAAATGGCGGTTCAAAAATTTTCTCCTGATGTCATACTGTTGGATGATGCATTTCAGCACTTGCGAATATTTAGAGATATTGATATTGTGTTGATGGATCATCAATTTCCTTTGGGTAATACACATGTAATACCCAGAGGTGTGCTAAGAGAACCAAAATTTCATTTACATCGTGCCCATCTCTTTGTCATGACACGCGCCACGCAACAACAGGATAATTTATCTCAAATACGACCATATGTTGCCAACAAACCAGTCTTTAAGTGCAATCATGTCCCTGATCAACTCATGCAAACCAACGACACCGGGCATGCTGCATTTCTTTCGCCTGAAACCCTGGCCAATCAAGTTGTGTATGCTTTTTCGGGGATTGCAAAAAATGACGACTTTGTACAAATGCTCATAAATCTGCAATATCAGGTAGTGGGATTTGAAAATTTCAATGACCATCATGACTATAATGACAATGATCTGAAATCAATTGACTCAAACGCTAATAAATCATGCGCCAAATACATACTCACAACTGAAAAAGATTATGTAAAAGTTTGTCAACAGATTCAATGGACATTGCCCCTTTTTGCTTTGGGGATTCAACTGAGTTTTGGAGATGATACAAAAAAATTTGAATCAACAATTCAGAATCGAGTGACACATTCATGAGCCTTCTCAATAATCCAATCACAAAAAAACGTTTACTTCGTTTCAAACAAATGAAACGTGCGTATTATTCATTCTGGCTGTTATTGATTATATATGGAATCAGTTTGTTTTCAGAGTGTATTTGTTATAATATTCCACTTTATGTTTATTATAATGGTCAATCCTATTTTCCTTTGATCTGGTATTATCCTGATGATTTATTTACAGCTTCAGGTAAAAAGACGCGACCGGATTATAAGCGCATTCATCAATCAGAATCTTTCAGGCAAAACTCGGACAATTGGATGCTATTTCCAATACATCCCTTTGGTCCCAATGAAAGTGTTTCTCCGAATTCTATTCAAATTGACAATCAGGTGTATGTAACCTTTGATTGTCAACCTGTTTTGGGCCATATTCAAATAACAAAAGAACGAAAAATTTATAGTGCTTATCAAATGGAAGCCTTCACCCATATCAAAGACCGACAATTGAAAGATCAACCCTTGGAAACAATATTTCAATTTCACAAGACTTTTAATACAGCCATTGATCGTCGATTCAATAATGAATCATGTGAAAGAATATCAATTCAAATGAAAGGATCTGATGACATCACTTATTCCATTTCTTTATCAACATATACCAGACGAACTCGTGCGCCAGGGAAACTACGATTGGTTTTTCGGCAGACGCCAGTCATTTCAAAACCTTTTCAGATTGTTTTTGCGCCCAAAAAGCAAGGTGGTGTTTACGTTGTATCTGGCCAGAAATTTTTGGAAGGCACATCCATTGAAGGGAAAAGCTTTCAATTGACAGATCCGCAAAAAAAACGCATTGTGAATGGGGCAGTCAATCGTTTTCAAACAATTGTAGAGTCTGCTCAGATGCATGTAAATGATATTTTATATAAGGTTCGATTTGAAAAGGAGGATGTTCGTTTTCCTTTTCGTCCAGTAGCCGGGCATCCTTTGGGCCTGGACAGTGCGGGACGTGATGTCTTATCTCGGATTGTGCATGGATTACGAATTTCAATGACATTTGGCATGTTGTTGGTGATCTGCTCAATGGTGTTGGGAATTTGTTTGGGAGGTATTCAAGGTTACTATGGTGGATGGCTGGATCTTTTGGGCCAACGTATGACAGAAATATGGAATGCACTCCCTTTTTTATATATCATGATCTTGATAGGTTCTGTCCTGGGGCGGAGTTTTATCTTGCTATTGGTGTGTTATGGCATGTTCAACTGGATCGGAATATCGTATTACATGCGCGCTGAATTTTTGAGATTAAGATATCTCTCTTTTGTGGAAGCCGCTCAAACCCAGGGTTTACCAACCTGGCGAATTCTTATGTTTCATATATTACCCAATGCCTTGACGCCAATTATAACCTTTGTGCCATTTTCACTTGTTGGCGCTATCGGTTCATTGGCAGCTTTAGACTACCTGGGTTTTGGACTTCCGCCTCCCACCCCCAGTTGGGGAGAATTACTTGCCCAGGCCCAGTCATTTCGATGGGCATGGTGGCTGATTTTATATCCATCTTTTTCTTTATTTATCGTTATGCTGTTGGGGGTTTTTGTGGGTGAAGGCGTTCGGAATGCTTATGATCCAAGACCTTATAGCAGGATGCAATAAATTTTAAGGAAAGCTATAATGATGTCATCAGTAATTTACGCAGAGGTCACAGCATTATCAGTCAATTGTGTTGTGATGCCAGAAATTTCAGGATTCCAAAATTCTTTATTACGCATTTCTTTAATTATTCAATATCTGTTGAAAAGTGTTTGCATTTTTTATGTGTAATGATATAATAACGAATTTAAATTTAGGAGGTGATAAGTTAATGGGTTCAGTGATCAAAAAGCGCAGAAAAAAGATGCGTAAACACAAACATCGAAAATTATTGGCCCGCACCCGCCATCAACGAAATAAGGGTAAATAATTAAAAATTTTAAATATTACCATGCAACTGTTGTTTTTTCAGAAAATTTCTGGAAAGACAATAGTTGGTAATATATTATCCCATCATATCTTTTTTTACAGCCATATCTCAAGATGTGGACGCCTGTTCATATTTTTTATTAATCATTTTTTGAATGTCTTCAAGGCGGAACTGTTCCAATAATCTGTATGCTTTACAGGTAAAGGAAACGCATTCAGGGTAATCATCATCTATTTGTGCAAGTAATTTTTTTAATCGTGTTGTTTTTCCGCTAAGAATAAGTTTATTCATGGTTTGAATCGTGTCATCTGGTGGAAGAACAACGCGGGTTTGTTCTTCATTGTCCTTGTATGCAGGTTCATTATTACGAGGTTCTTCGCTTGTCCATGACAGATGAAGATGTTCCTGGATCAAGTCTAATAAATCATCTACTTGAACCGGCTTGGTAATGTAGTCATCACATCCGGCTTTGAAACATTCCTGCTGCATGTCATGACTGATATTCGCAGATACCGCAATAATTTTAGTATTTTTTAATGTAGGAATTGATCTGATTTTTCGTGTGGCCTCGACCCCTTGCATGACAGGCATAACAAGGTCCATTAAGATAAGATCGGGCACAAAACTATACGCTTTTCGTACAGCATCCATGCCATTAACTGCTTCTTTAACAGCAAAACCAATTGGTTGGAGAATATCGCGAATAAAAAATCTGTTTTGGTCAATATCCTCAGCGATCAGAATTTTTTTGACCGGCCCATGATAACCACTGATATAAGGTTGACTGGCCCGATCCGACATATCTGAATCTGCTTTTGCTTCGGGTAATTCCAGTTGAAAATAAAACGTTGTCCCTTCGCCGTGCCTGCTTTTGACATGAATATCGCTGCCCATCATACGAATAATGGTTCGCGTGATTGATAATCCTAAACCAGCACCCTCTCGCTGAATACGTCCATCATGAAGCTGATGAAAAGGTAAGAATATTTCTTCAATTTTATCTTCTGGAATACCAATACCTGTATCCTTGATTTCAAATGCAATTTTTTCATTCTGTTTTCGTATGTTAAATGAAATTTGTCCCTCAAGGGTATATTTCAGAGCATTGGATAGAATATTGAACAAAATTTGTCTCAGACGTTTTTCATCAGCGTTAACGTATCTGGGAATATTGTTATCTGGATCATATTGAAAATGGAGTCCTTTATTATGCGATTTCATGCGAAAAATACTGACAATGTTGTTTAATAAAAGATAAAAATCGAATTTTTTGGGAAAGATCAAAAATTTTTGAGATTCAATACTGGAAAAATCCAGAACATCATTGATCATTGTCAAAAGGTGTTCACCGCACTCATGAATTGTTTTAACCGCTTGCGACTGTTTGGGCATCATTTTCGTGTCTCGTTTCAAAATCTGAGTGTAGCCCAAAATGCCATTCAGCGGTGTTCTTAATTCGTGACTGACACTGGCCAGGAAATTATTTTTTGCCATACTGGCGGACTCAGCCATTTTTTTTACACGTTGAAGTTCCTGATCTGCGAGCATTCTTTCCACACGATCAAGGCCATGTTTTTCTGCGATTTCCAGACGAATTTTTAAAAGATCAAGATTAAATGGTTTTTTTATGTAGTCATCAGCGCCTGCATCAAGGGATTTTTTAAGACTGTCTGGATGAGTCATTCCAGTCGTAACTAACAGAACACTATACTTGCCTTTAGGATTCATCCGAATCTGTCTGCAACATTCGAGACCATCCATACCAGGCAAAACAATATCAATAAGAATTAGAGGATAAAACGTTTTTTGATATTCTTCAATTGCAGCCTCAGCATTGGAAAAAGACATGACCTGATGTCCTCGGCCAGCAATGATATCTTTCATGGTATCAGAAAGTAATATATCGTCATCAATGACCATCACTTTCATGGCAAATCCTCATGTGTAATATCGCCCAGCATACCGCTTCGGCGATGTTTTGGAATAGTTAAAGACACAGTCGTGCCTTTTCCCATAAGGCTTGTAATCCATATTTTTCCATTGAGTTTTTTGATCAACTCTTTACAAATAATCAAACCAAGGCCAGCTCCTTTTTCGCCAGCAGTCCCATTTTCTTTGACTGTACTGTTGATCTTAAACAGTTTTCGCTGATTTTCTTCACTGATACCAATTCCTGTGTCAATGATTTTAATTTCCTCATAATCACCGAGATTTTTTGAAGAAATGGATATCGTATCACCTGAAAGACAATATTTAATGGCATTCCCAATAATATGTTGAAAAATGGTATCTGCCATATTTTCATCCACAAAAACCAGTTCATTTTCGACAATACTGTTATTAATGACAATACGTTTATCTGATGCCTGTTGATTGAGGGGTATGATGCTTCGTTCAACAATCTTGTTTAATGGGATAATGTCAGGCGATGGTTCCACAGAGCCACTTTGAAGTTTAATCCATCCCAGAAGGTTTTCGACAATTCGTTGGGTATATGATGCAGATCGTTGAATATTGACAGCAGTTTTTACAAAGGTATCATTCAGCAGGTTTTCTGCTGTGCGGACAATTCTTCCAGATAACCCAAAAATTGATCCCAGAGAGCCAAATAAATCGTCTGAAAACACAGAAAATATTTTTTCGCGGGTTTCGATGGCGTTTGTCAATTCATGGTTGACTCTTGATAATTGAATATTGGTTTCTGTCAGCTTTTGATTAGATTCTGTCAATTTATCATTGAGCAGGGTCAACTCCTTTTTTTGTTTCTGAATAATCAGATGCGTATTGATTCTCGCCAGAACCTCTTCTTGCTGGAATGGCTTTGTAATATAATCCACAGCCCCCATCCGAAACCCCTGGAGTTTTTTTTCTGTGTCAGATAATGCAGTCATAAAGATTACAGGAATATCTTTAATTTCTGCGTCTGCTTTTAATCGTTTGCATGTTTCAAAACCATCCAGACCAGGCATCATGATATCCAGAAGAATCAATTCTGGTTTGGCATGTTCAAGTTGCTGAATTGCCCGCTCTCCACTTGGAGCGACCATTGTTTCATAGCCAGATTCTTCAAGATAATCTATTAGAACCCGCAGGTTGGTGGGGTTATCATCAACAACCATGATGGTTGCATTTTCGGTTGTTTCCATTATGGTCTCCTTTTATTGTTAAAATGAATACAGTTTTATTAACCCAATGGGTTAATAACGTATTCAACGCATTGCTTATGATTACGCGCAAATTCTTGCGATATTTTTACATAGATTCTTCTAAATAAAAACATATAGACAATATAATTAATACAATGATATAGTGATTCACTATCTAAATTGCAACCTAAAATTGCGAAGAGTGTAACCAAAATTGCCAGAACCAAAAATATTATATTATTCATCTTCTTCATTTTTTTTCAGCGTGGTCCTGTTCTAAGAATTGATGCGCAAATTGTATTGACCTGCTGTTTGAGTACACTCAAATGTAAAAGCTTGCAAAACTGCAACCAGACCAAATTAGTATGAAGGAATAATCAATGCAGAAAAAAATCAAAATCGGTGCCCTTATTTCAGGAGGTGGCACCAATCTTCAAGCAATAATTGATGCCTGCGAACAAGGAAAAATTGATGGTCAGATCGTGTTTGTCGGATCAGACAACCCTGAAGCGCGTGGGCTGGAACGTGCAACAAAACATCATATCCCTCATTTTATAGTGGATTATACAAAAATATTCAAACGTCACACAAACGATCCATTGCCAAATGATTATAATTCTATAGACATTTACGAAAAGCAATGTATTTTTTCAAAAAGCAAAAAAGATCGTGAAAAGGTATTACAATTGTTAAATAGCCGCATTATGGCAGAACGAGCCTTGTTGGACACAATGGCCCAATATGAGTTTGATTTACTCGTGTTAGCCGGGTTTATGCGCAACCTGACGCCTTATTTTATTGATCGAATTAATACAGATAAAAATCATCTCAGAATAATGAATATTCACCCGGCCCTTTTGCCTGCTTTTCCAGGTACTGATGGCTATGGTGATACATTTAAATATGGTTGTAAAGTGGGCGGATGCACAGTGCATTTTATTGATTATGGCGAGGATTCTGGGCCAATCATTGGCCAAAAATGCTTTGCCATTACACCACAGGACACTGAAGACAGTATTCGAAAAAAAGGGCTTGCTCTGGAATGGGAACTCTACCCCGAGTGTATTCAATTGTTTGCTGAGAATCGACTGAAACTTCAAGTGAATCAATTTAAACAAAACAGTTTGTGGAAAAATCGGATAAATGTCGTCATTGAATAATATATGCTTAGAAATGCGCTGAAAATAACTTCTCTATTATTGATATTGTTCGTTTTGTACTGTAAAGACGTAGCTTGCTACGTCTTTACACGACCTTATTTTTTTGTACGATCAAGAAAAATGAGCATGTTATTTTCAGAGCATTCCTTAAACAAAGGAGTTTATTAATAATGTCAAAAGATTTGAAACAAATGTATAAAACAGTGATGGACGATCATTTTCCATCACAACTTGAAATATCTTTTATTGAAAACAATCAACGTCAAACATTATGCTATGAAAAAGTGACCTGGACTATCGACCAGGTAAAAAAAGGATTACGTTATGGTGAAAATCCAGGTCAGGAGGCTGCACTGTACAGGTTGATCAATGGTAACCTTATTCTTGCTGATACACAATGCATACAACCAGGAAACTATCTTGTATCTGACATTGAATTGTTACAATCAGGAAAGCATCCGGGCAAAACCAATTTAACCGATGCTGACAATGCATTGAACATTTTAAGATACTTTTCTGATACGCCGACTGCTGTCATTGTTAAACACAACAATCCATGTGGTGTTGCAAAAGATAAACAGTTATTATCTGCCTATGAAAAAGCCTATGTTGCTGACAGAGTTGCAGCCTTTGGTGGATGTATTGCTGTTAATCGGGCGATAGATAAAGCGACAGCGGAAGCTATTTCCAGTCAATATGCTGAGGTAATCGTTGCGCCAGATTTTGAAGATGGCACCATGTCCATATTTGAAAAAAAGAAAAACCTTCGGGTAATTCAGATTCGGAATATCCAGCGATTACAAAGCTATGTCGGGCAGCGCACATTGGATTTCAAGAGTCTTATTGATGGCGGTTTAATCGTACAATGGTCTTTTGTTCCCAAAACACTTTCACCAAAAGATTGCCAGTTGGCCAGTTGTGAATACAAAGGACAATCCTATTCAATCAAAAGAAAACCAACATCTGCTGAATATGATGATATGATTTTTGGATGGTTAATTGAAAGCGGCGTCACGTCAAATTCTGTCATATTTGTCAAGAATGGCGTAACTGTTGGCATTGGAACAGGGGAACAGGATCGCGTAGGCGTTGCAATTATCGCAACAGACAAGGCGTATCGAAAACTTTCGGATCGTTATGCTTATGAACAATTTAAAAAGCCTTTTGCGGATCTGAAAAAAGATGAGGCTGAAAGTATAACAAATCAGGTAAACGCAGAAAAAGGCGGTTTGGTTGGTGCATCAATGATCAGTGATGCCTTTTTTCCATTTCGTGATGGTGTGGATGTTGGTATTCAACAGGGGATTTCTGCTGTGATTCATCCGGGCGGGTCGAACAATGATTACCAGTCCATTGAGGCATGTAACGAAGCTGATGTAACAATGGTTTATACAGGGCAACGATCATTTAAGCATTGAAAAAGTCAACCAGCCTTCATATTGGCCTAAATATGCCAGGAATGCTCTCGATTTTTCCAGACATCACGACAACGTTTTTTGCTTGTCGGCCCAAGTAGGGACAGGTAAATCAAACTGGATCAAGAATCATTATGGCAATAATTTAATAAACATTCAGGTGTTGATTTTATAATGTAATGTAACGTATGTAAAGGAGTAAGTCATGACTGATGCCACAATACAAGCCCTTGATGGCTTAAGAGATTTGTCAATGATTAAATGGTATGCTATTCCAATGCTGGCTTTTGTTTTCTATATTTATACGAAAGAAATCAAGGAAGCAAAACAAAGCGGCAATTGGAATGCTGTTTTTGCAGGTTTAACAATATTTGGCGTGGATTTTTTCAATGAAACCTGGAACAGTTGGGTAATGGTTTTAACCGGTCGTTCGGCATTCTGGACAGCCCCGGGAGACACTGCACTTCGAACGATGGTTGGGTGGAATATCGAAATAATGTTCATGTTCAGCATCATGGGCATTATTTACTATCATACCCTGTCTGAGGATCAGGATATTAAGATTCTGGGATTACCCGAAAAATGGTTTTGGGCTATTGCCTACTCGGCCTTCAGCGTCTTTATTGAATGTTTTTTAAATATGGGAGGTCATCTGGTTTGGGAATACTCTTTTTGGGAACGTTCATTTAAGGGCGTGTGGTTAATATTCTTGATTGGATATTTTCATTTTTTCTGTGCAGCCATATTTGTCATGTGGTTAAAGACAAACAAACAAAAACTGATTACCCTGGCAATTATTTATACAGTACCTGTTGTGATGAATATTTTTGGGTTGGGTATTTTTAAATGGAATTATTGAAATAAATCCCATAACGATCAAAAACAGGCTTCATTTTATCCTCAAATCCATGCTTGCTGAAATAACCCAGACGCAGTGCTTTGTCTTGAAATCGTTCTTTCGCCAGTTGCCTTGCTTTGCCCACAAATGTTTCCACCATTTCTGGCGTAATCTTATAAATATACTCAGGCGCGTAATTTTTGCATTCAGCCATGATGACCACAT
>Ga0272440_1001446_pt1 | contig 19372 bp, 8 predicted proteins | sample SSMMMBAug17_FD_192440 | JGI IMG/M metagenome (GOLD analysis project Ga0272440, IMG submission 192440) | Marine sediment archaeal communities from Little Sippewissett salt marsh, Falmouth, MA, United States - SSM-MMB-Aug17 | ecosystem: Environmental > Aquatic > Marine > Wetlands > Sediment ...
TGGCTGGGTTAAATCTGGCAAAAAACCTGGAAGTAATTGCCAAACCCAAATTTGTATTTTTGCTTATGTTTACATCATCGGGGGTACAGTTTTCTCTGGTTCAATTTATCGCTTTTTTCGGTCCGTTGATTGGATTAATGTTAGGATTTGATACGATTAACCGCGAACGTAATGAAGGCACACTGAGTAAACTTTTATCACAGCCCATATACAGAGATTCTGTTATTAATGGAAAATTTTTGGCTGGGTTGACCATTATTTCTCTTATGGTGATATCCATTATTTTAGTTGTTTCTGGATTAGGATTAACGATGATAGGGGTTGTTCCTGGTTTTGAAGAAATTTGCCGACTCATGATTTATGTGATTATTAGTATTTTTTATCTGGCCTTTTGGCTAGGAATTGCGATTTTATTTTCCATCATATTTCGCACGGTTTCAACATCTGCATTGGCATCTCTCGCCTTTTGGATTTTTTCTTCTTTCTTTATTTATCTGGGAGCAAATGCGGTTGCTGGTGCATTAGTGCCTGATGCAATAGATGATTCAGCGATGATGATATTGAAAGCCAAGATCGAAAAATCAATAGCGTTGACATCGCCACTCCAATTATACACAGATGCTACGGCAACTATCATTGATCCCATGCGGCGAACCACAAAAGCGATGGTTCAAGTCGGGATGATGGAACAAATATCAATGTCCAGGTTTGCGGGGCCTTTGCCATTAAGCCAAAGTATATTGGTCGTTTTACCGTACATTATTTCATTAATTGCTGTTTCAATGATTTGTTTTGCCATTTCTTATGTTGTTTTTATGAAACAGGAAATCAGGTCTTTGTAATAGACATCCTCAAACAAATAATAAGACAACAAAGTGAAACCGTTAAAATATCTTACTTTTATGATGAGCGTTCTTGTATGGGCATCTATCGCATGTTCAGAAAATAATCAACCCCATGGAATTATTATCGATGGTACCATTGGTTCAAAAACATATAAAGAATTGCAAGGGCCAGATTATCATATTTTAGCTGAACTCGGTGAAATCAAAGGCAATAACTTATTTTATAGCTTTCAAACATTTAATGTCCAGAATAATGAACAAGCCATTTTTTATGGCCCGGATAATATTCAGAATATTATTTCAAGAGTGACCGGTAATGAGCAATCATGGATTGATGGTGGCATTAAATCCTTAATCCCTGAAGCTGATTTTTTTTTCTACAATCCCAATGGTATTGTATTTGGCCCGAATGTGTTTTTGGATGTTCAAGGGGCATTCTATATTAGTACTTGTGACTATATTGGATTTACAGACCAGACACATTTTGATAGCGCTACAGATAGTCCTATATTAACATCTGCATCTCCAGTGTCCTTTGGATTTATTGATAATGACGTTGCTCAAATCATTATTCAAGGCAAAGGGAAAACAATACCTGCACCCGAAAAGGATTTATTGCCAACGCTTTATGTGAGAAGTGGGCATAGACTCTCCCTGATTGCTGGAGACATTATGTTAAAAAATGGCACAATTGATTCAGTCAAAGATTTTCCTGTGGGAACAATTATTTCAGACAATGGCCAAGTGAATATTGCCAGTGTGGCATCAATTGGAGAAGCCATTATTCAACCTGATGGTCTTGATGTTTCTTCCTTTGATCAAATGGGCGATATTATCCTTTCAGCCCACTCAGTAATCAGTGCAAGTAGCGGCAATGTAAATGTCTATGGAGATCATTTAAAGATGACAACCAGTTTTATCAATGCTGGTCAATATAGCACTGATGGTAGCACTGTAGAAGGTTTTGCCGGAGGTAGTATCGATATACATGTAAAACATCTTTCCCTACTGGATGGTAGTGGTATTTTTATAGAAACATTTAGCGCTGAAAATAGTGGAGATGTTACGATCCATGCAGAAAGTATTTTGTTAAAAGGCGGCTCTAACGATTTGTTCAGCAAGATATCAACAAGTTCCATATCCATCGACTTGTTGGACGAAATGGATCGTAATAGTAGCTATGATATCTCCATAAGAAATGAAAACGTTTTTGGTGATGCTGGAAATATAAACATTTACACAGGAAGCCTGTCTGTAGTCGATGGTGCCAGTATTCAAGCAAATGCCGTTTCTCGAGGAAACGGTGGAACCATTTCAATCAATGCAACAGATACAGTGGACATTAGTGGCAATCTTTCGGATTTATGCGGCATTTTGGCCGTTTCACTATCAGATTATGAAAATGGTGGACATACAGGAGATATCCATATTCAAGCCAAAAATGTAATTGTTCGTAATGGCGGAAAAATTAAAAACAGTACTGGCGGAACAGCAGATGGCGGACAAATTGATATTAACGTTGAAGAAAACCTTATTATCGAAAGTGTTGATCAAGATATTGATTTTGAAAATCCTGTTTATGAAACAATATCCGGCGTCTTCTCGGTCACCCAGCCAGAAATCGAATATCAAGGCAAAGGAGGGGATGCCGGAAATATTTTTTTATCGGGTAAATCATTTGTAATGAAACAAAATTCCAACATCAATACGTCCAGCAATAGCTCTGGAAATGCTGGACGTATTCATTTAGATTTTGAAACCATCGATATCGATAACAATGCCTTTATTTTTTCAGTCAGTGGGTCAGATGGAAATTCCGGAAACATTTTTATTCAATCTGAAAAGTTTATATCTTTAGATCATTCTTCAATTATTGGTGCTCAGAGTCTTGGAAAAGGAAAATCCGGAGGTATCCTTATCGATACCCCACAAATAACAATTGATCATCAATCAACAATATCAGCAACATCTTTAGATAAGGACAATACAGATGACGCCCTTGGCGTTGTCATTGGACGAGGCATTGTTTTAGATGAAAACGAAGATACCTTTGTCGTTAACGAGTTTTGCGACCAGATAAGCATTAAAAGGCAGTCTGACATTTCAACTGAAAGTTATGGAAAAGGTCAGGCTGGAATCATATATTTGATGAGTCACGCCATTGTGTTGGATGAGCAATCAAAGGTGTCATCATCTTCAATGAAACAAGGAGATAGTGGACATTCAGGTGAAATTCAGTTGTTTAGCGATCAAATATTTGTAAATCATGAAAGCATCATTACAACCGAAAACGCAGGAATGGGCGATGCCGGAACAATACAACTGGTTACAGATAGTTTAACCCTTGATAATTCCTCTAAAATACATTCGATTAATACGTATGGGAATGATGGTGGGATGTCAGGAATGATACTGGTTTGTGGAGGCATTTTATCGGATGAGCAGATCTCTATTCATCCGGCTAATAACATCAATATCAATAATGATTCTGGTTTAAGTACATCAAGTTTTAGTGAAGGTGGTGCCGGTGCAATAATAGTACGTGCTAAAAATCTTATCATGTCAAATTCAGCATATATTTCTTCTGAAAACAGTTACTCCGGATTCAGTAATGACATCGGTCTTATATCCATTAGAGGTGACACAATCCATTTAAGTTCAGAGAGTAAAATTTCTACTCAAAGTGAAAGTGAATCAAATGCAGGTGGAATTGCCCTTGAAACTGTTGCTCTATCACTTTCAGGAAAATCTTATATATCCAGTGCAGGAATTCATCCTGACCGAAATGGCGCTGGAGGAATTATTATTATCGCTAAAACAATTACGCATATCGATGATTTTATTTTTGGAACAATGGAAATAGAAGACGAACACGAAATCGTTGATATTTTTCGTGTAAACGAAACAGCAAAAAGCATTTCAATCAATGAATTTTCATATGTGAGTACGTCATCCGCAGGAAAAGGTCATGCTGGTGGGATATTAATAGGAGGACAAGAATTAAAATTATCTGGAGGCTCTTGGATATCATCAGAAAGTACATCCACGACAGGTGGCGGTTCTGCGGGGCTTATCAAATTAGAAAACCTGACAGGTTTAAGTCTGATCGAAAATAGCAAGATAAGCACTCAAGCAGTAAATACATCATTGCCTGACACGCTTATCCCGGGTATTATAGAGAAGGATCGACTAAATGGGATGATCTCAATTTCAGCCAGTGGAGATATTGAACTTTTTAATAGTCGTATATCCAGCTCTGTTTTTGGAGGTCTGGGAAATGGTGGTAATATTTCAATTTATTCCAATGATACGCTCATGAATAAAGGCCAAATAAGGGCAAATGCCTATGAAGGCAATGGTGGCAATATTGATATCACAGCAAATTATTTAATTAAATCATCAGATAGCATTATTTCAGCATCTTCCCAATTAGGGATTGATGGGAATATCATGATTGAAGCCTTTACTGAAAATTTTGACAAACAAATCATAACCCTGGCAGATAATTTTTTGGATGGCAGCAGATGGATACAATCGCCCTGTGAATATCGAGATAACGAAAATGATAGCCATTTATTAATAAAACTAAGAAATATACGCCCCAGAACTTTTGTCGATTGGCAACCCGCATATTATAAGCAATAGACCATTTAAATCTTATGATCGTATACTAGAAATTAATGCCTGCACAATTGGTTAAAATATATATTATTTCTTCAATTCCCACACGGCCATTTCCGGTCAGATCAGCCGCAAACATATGTTCTTCGAAATTAATGTCAATGTTTGTGAATAACTGTGCGGCTATAATGGCATCTTCTATGCTAATAATACGATCAGCATTTAGATCGCCAGCAATCATTGCAGATATCATGAATATATCATGGCGGGTTGTAGAAATTGAATCAACAAATATGCTGGCTGAATAGGGGATAAATCCACTGGCTTCAGCAAATATAACAGTATTACCTGATTCATGGCCTCCAATCCGATATGTCCCTGTTGACAAGCTGATATCTGTAAGATCTTTATCGGTCCTGATCAAAGCATTGTTAATAGGAACATTGGTATTGTATGTTTTGACATAGCCAATAATTTTACCATCAAATATGGTAGCAACAAGATTAATACGAAGATCGTAACCCGTATCAACACCATAGACTTCTGAAGAATAGTTTCGTACCTTAACAAAATATACACCATCTGATGGACAAGACCATACAATTTCTTCGCGTTCATCGCCAACACCATCGTTTGAAAGCATAAGTTGTGTGAGACCATCCTTATCATAAAGCTCGATGACAGGGTCGCAGTTGATATCTGCATTACTGGTAAAGATACGGTATATTTTGCCAGTAATAGCATAAAACTTTATCCAGTCATGGTCATCAGCTATATGAAAATTATGGCGTTGCGCCTCTGTGTTATTAATATTTATGATTTGAGGGTGTTCAGAGGCGTTATCATCAAAATTTTCAAAAGGATCTGGTGCGTTTGTTTGGTAGACTATCGTACTTGCTGGGTCTGATGTCATCCCATTGGAACTTGAAGCATATATTGCAATATTGTATTCACCAAATACTGTGAATGATGAATAATCTGCCTCATATCGATTGGTTTGGTCATTATAAATTAATTCAATTTGAGGTAAATGATCTAAAACAGAGGAAAAAGGGTCATTGAATTCAGGAGGAATAATGACCGCCCACACTTTATCAATAGTACTTGTGCTGACAATATCTGATGCCCATATGGTTGTTTTTGTTTCACCATTTAATATATTCGTATCCATCACATCAGAAATACTGACAGCGTCCTGAGCTAACATTATACCATATCCAATCGTAAACTCGTGCGCCTCAGCATAATCATTGTATTGATTGACATTACCATCACCATCAGCATCAAGAGATGGTGCTTGAAATTGGCTCAAGATCATTAATGCATCTTTTGCTGAACAAAAAGATTCTTTGACATCAAATCCATTGAAAACACGTTGCCAAAAAAAATCAGAAAAAGAAATATTGTTTTCAGTCACAAAGGCAACGGATTCCTCAGTTGATGAACTGGCAATCAGTATCCGTCGATCTGATTCTTTTTGTGCGGACTTTGAAAGAAATCCCCATGCATTGGGTGCGTCGCAAACAACAAGTATTTTCCCAGGGATTTGATTTTCTAATTGTTCAATATAGGTATTTAATAATTCATTTGAAAAATTTTCGCGAGAATTCACTATAAATTGATTCTTTTGTGTTAAACCAATAAAACATATGACAAAATCTTGAGTGGCATTGTCACCGTCAGTTGTTTTTGTCCAGTCTCCCATAGCATAATGAATATTACTTAGCGTTACGTTAGAATCCCACCCTTCAGAAAAAACGGTTGATCCCATCATATATAATGTATCATCCGTGTATCCTTGAAAAATAAGTGCATCATAAATAGAACGTGCGGTTTGTTCAAAAAAATTATTTAAATCTGAGTCAGAGCTCTCGCCAATAACAAGAACAGCTCTTCGGAGCATGGGACTTTCCACACTGACTGTTGAAAATTCTGGCGAGCAAACAATACCAGCTTCATCTTGGGCATAATAGGCAATTAAATAAGTTCCGGGTGTTTCAAATCCGTGATATACACCTTCAAATTGATTGTTATTTAAAGTAGAAAGTTGAATATCGATTGTTTCAGATACTCCGGTTTGATAATCAGGCCTTCGAATGACAGCCCATACCTTTTGGACGGCATTTTTTTCTGATACAACACATGCGGTTAGTTTTGCCGATGTCCCTTCAGTAAGGGTAATTGGTGTGGAAACAGTTGTCACTTGAATGGTATTTTCATGAGGATCGGTTGCATTTCCCAAATACAGAAATTGCGTAAGGCTATAATCTTCTGTTTCATTAGCAACGCCATCTCCATCAGCATCCATCAATGGATTCTGTGGGGTAGCCATAAATGGGGGGTGATTGATTTGAGCCGTTACTGTTGCCGCTAAATTAAATGCCAATTGAACAGACATACCATTAAATATGTTTGTCCAAAAATAGTTGGAAAATGATATAGCACCAATTAAATATGCATTTTCATCTTCGCCTGTGCTCATAATGACGACTCGAGAATAAGGTTCAGGCGCTGAAAATGCTGACAGATAATTTCCCGATTTACAGGCATCATAAATAAACGTTATTTGGCATTCTGTTTGAACTTGTAATTGATCCATCCATTGATCCAAATCACTGTTTACTAATATTTCAGATGTGTTTAGCCTGAAGTATACATCATTATGACCAATTAAATAAATAATGACATGATCAGCATCGCTTGCCCATTCCTGAACAGCATATTTTAGAGTCTCATTTGTTGGCAAATCATCGATATCGTCAGCTTGACCGTTATCATCCAGATCCAGATCAGTATCTTTGGATAGATAATAAATATTGTTTTTTCCAAAACCCTGGTAATTTAGTGTTCGATAAGCCAGGTTTGCATTGGCCTGAAATAAAGCATCTCCATAAGTATCATCACCGACAACGATAATGGCTTTGGAAGTACCATCAATTATAGAAATGGGCTGAAATTTTTGAATGCGATTATTTATTCGATCTGTCACATAGACATTATTATCCGAATCAATGCTGACATTTTCTGGTCCATGAAATTGACCGGCTCCTGAACCATATTCACCAAATCGGGCGAGAAATGTTCCATCAAGTGAAAAGACCTGACATCGATTATTTCCTGTGTCCGCAACAATAACTACTGATTGATCATTTGAAATATCAATTCCTGAGGGGAAATTAAATTCTCCACTTAACGATCCCAAGGATCCCCATTCATGAATATAATTACCCCAAATATCAAATTTTTGAATGCGATGATTGCCGGTGTCTGCGACATAAATATTTCCATAACTGTCAGCCGCTACATCTTTAGGAATTAATAAATTCCCTTTTAAAGATCCCTGGTGGCCCCAATCATTAATGTGGTTTCCATTGTGGTCAAAAATCTGAATGCGATGGTTTCCAGTATCAGCAACAATCACTAAATCTTGATACAACGTTACCCCTTTAGGAGATTCAAACTCACCAGGTTTTGAGCCTTTGTTCCCCCAAAAGTGAATAAATTTTCCATTGTTGTTAAACTGTAATATCCGATGATTTCCGCTATCAACGACATAGAAATATTGGTCATCTGCAGCAATTCCAGATGGATTGTTAAAAGCATTACCCATATTATCAGATTGTGTCCATTTTTCAAGAAATACAGATGTTTGTGAAAAGAATTGAATAAAACTTTGTATCCCAGGGCCATAGGAGGTTCCACTGGAAACGATAATTTTTTCATCAATAGAACAAATGCCTGATGGGCGGACAAAGTAACCATTTTGGGTTCCTTGACTAGCCCATTCGGTGACAGAAATTTCTGGCCTGACTTGAATGTTGAGGATGCGGTTGTTGAGTGAATCGGCAATAAATATTTTGCCATTATCGGTTGCCAGACCAGCGGGTGAGTTGTATTTTGATGGTAATTTTGCGTTAATTGATTCGTGCTCTTTTAACGGTTTGCCGTTGGGTAAAAACGTCAGAATCCGATCATTAGCCGTATCTGAAATGATAATTATTTCAATATTGTCTAAAGTGGCGATAGCGATTCCAGAAGGTCTGTAAAAATGGTCAATGGTTTCGTTATCCTCCCAGTATTCCCAAATACTCTCTAATTGACCATTACCTGAAAAGTTGAACACACAATGAGCTTCAATATCAGTGATATAGACATTTTTGTTTTTATCGATAGCAATGGAATGAGGTGCAAGCATTTTTTCATAAGTATTTCGTGATGTCCATTCCTGGTAAAAATCTCCATTAGATGTAAACTTTTGAATTCTGTTATTACCAGTATCGGCAACATAAATGAAACCATCAGCATCAACGGCTATTCCCGAGGGTGACATAAACTGGCCTTTTTCTGATCCTAATTTGCCCCATTTTGTTATAAACTCACCATTTCCTGTGAATTTTTGAATGCGATGATTGAGTTGATCCACCACATAAACATATGTTTGATTGGCATCTTGATAGATATCAATATTCACAGGCGTTTGAAACATGCCATCTTCATTACCGTTTTTGCCCCATTTGGTAACAGCCTGGCCAGTAGTGGTAAATTTCTGTATACGATCATTCCAGGTATCTGCGATATAAACGAATCGTTGAGAATCAATGGCAATATCCATTGGGTGATAAAAATACCAGGGCTGTTTGAGTGCTGGCCATAAACGTTTGAATTTGTAATATAAAGAATTTGAAGGAATTGTATCAGATGTTTGAAAAAGACCATTTTGAAGATCCCATTGTGAAATATCATCTTTTGGGGAAAGAATTTGTATGGTAGATGAAGAAACAGAGGAAATTACAAAAAAATTTAGAGAAAGGATTTCTCCATTATCATTTATTTGAATACATTTACTTGGCGTTGATTCCAGAGCTCCAAAACGTATACGGTTGTTACCAATAGTGCTGACGTTTAAATAAGAATAGTTTTCTGTTAATGGTCCAGGACTGTATTTCGTATATAATAAAACGTCGGGATCAAAAAGGATATCAAATCCCATTGCATTCACTTGATTGGCTGTATTCGATACTGTAATTGTAATTGTTATCTCTTCACCAATATGTCCTTCCTGGTTTTGGACAATCAGCATTTTAGCTTGAATAATCGGTGTAAAATAAATAATTTCAAAAATTATCAACCATATAAGGCTGATTTTTTTTACAGTATTCATGTCAACTGTTTTCACCTTTGTCTCCGTTGGACGTGTAGAGACTTAGCATGCTATGTCTCTGCGGTCGTTCAGTTTCCAATTTCCTGAATTTGGGTATATTCTTGTCTCTACAAACAAGAACCGAAAATGTATATTAGGAATGGGGAATTTGTTTTCAGAGCATTCCTAAGTAATTATACAAGTCGACATGATAGACCTTTCACTGTATAAGAAAAAAAATTAAAAAATCAATGATAAGGCGGTTTCAGGAAAGGCGTATGCTCAAATCCAGAAATTACGTTCAATAGAGAAAAAACATAAATTGTAATCATCGTGAATTGGGTCTCAACAGATGGAGAAAGCATATTTCATCCTTGATAATTGAACCAGGCTTACACTGAGGAAGATGAATAACAAATTTAAAACCATCTTCTTGATCTTCTTCAATGTAATCCTGATTCAAAAAATATAGAAAGAACGACCATGTTTCCCATCCATTGGGTATACCCATGAATCGTTTTTTGGTGAGGAATAACCTAAAATTTAAACTTTTCAACCATGAGTTTCAATCGTTCTGCAAGATTACTGAGATCTGTTGCACTGGTCTGAATATCCAGACTGCCACTTGAACACTCTTGAGAAGATTGATAGACATCAGCAATATTTTGTGCAATTTCGCTTGAAGCTGCTGTTGTTTCTGAAACACTTTTTGAAACATCCTGTAAACCTGATGATGCCTGTGCGATACTCATGGCAACTTCTTTCGTTGTATTCGACTGTTCGTCAATTGTGCTGGAGATCGTCGACATTGTTTCGCTAATCTTTTGTATTTCATTCGTAATATTTTCTATCTCTGTTACGGCTCCTGAAGTTGACAGTTGAATATCATCAATTTGTTTCTTGATCTCATCGGTTGCGCCTGATGTTTGTTTTGCTAACTCTTTTATCTCATTAGCAACAACAGCAAATCCTTTTCCAGCTTCGCCGGCACGTGCAGCTTCGATAGTTGCATTTAATGCCAGAAGATTTGTTTGTTCAGAGATTTCATTTATTGTCTCAGTAACTGTCCCAATTGATTTTGCTGCTTTACCAAGTTCGTTCACCCGCGCTGATGTTTCTTGAGCTTGCTTTACTGTATTGCAAGTTGATTTATAAGCATTTTCAGTATTTATGGATATTTCTGAAATACTGGCGCTCATTTCTTCTGCCGCCGAGGCTACGGTGTTGATATTTCCGCTTGCCTGTTCTGCCCCGGATGCAATCGTTAGCATGTTAGAATTCATCTCCTCAGCAGCCGTTGCAACGTTGTTTGTTTTGATTGTCTGTATATCTGAACCATCACATAACTGCTGAGAAACCGCTGATAATTCAGTGGATGAAGATGCCAGTGTTTTTATGCCTTCAGCGATGTCTTTAAACATTCCATTTAATTGTGAAACCATTTTATTTAAAGCTTTCGCCAAAGTACCAATTTCATCGTCTTGTTGGATATCCAACGACACCGTAAAATCACCATCTGACATCTGGTTGGCAAATGTAACGCTTTTTATGATAGGTTTTATGATTGCCTTAGCAATAATATATGCCATAATACAGGCGATGATAACAGCAATAAGTCCCCAAATTATTAAGTTTCTTTGAGTGTCTGTTGCTTTTTCTAACATGATTGCATCTGTAATAATATTTTTTCTGGCAACTGATCTTATTTGGTTTAACATGGCTTGAATTTTTTGTAAGGTTGGAATTGTTTTTTCAGAATAGATCTGATTGGCTTTCTCTGACTTTTCTCTGATTTTTTCTTCTGCAAGCATGGCTGATGAAATGTTAATTAAAACATCATTCAATGCAGCTTTTGTTTCGGTTTCAAATATTGTTGTCGCTTTTGTAATATTCATTTCGTTGATATATTTTTCAATGGCGATGGCAGATTTATGTAAACGATCATGAGGTTCTTTTATGGCATTAATGGCTTTTTTGAATTCGGGAAAAGTATTCATTAATTGTTGCGTATCAGCGCTGTTCATAAATTTTCCTAATTTACATAAAGAAGAATTCTTTTGCACACTCAGTGAAAAAGGAATGTTTGAAGCAAAGCTTTCAGCTCGTTTTAACAGCTTTGGATTGTTAAAATCAAGATAGATTCCTGTTCCAATAACCCAACCCCAGGGTTTATATAATGAAACATAAGAAATTTTGGGTACAGGCTCATCTTTTCCGGGATATGGCCAGTAATAACAGCTGAAACCTCTTGTCTTTTGCTTACAAATATTAACAAATTCTTTAAATATGAATTTTCCTTTTGGATCCTTGAAATTTGATAAATCCTTTCCGTTTAATTCTGGTTTTATCGGATGTAAAACAACTACCTGGTTAAGATCATTTATCCAAAAATATTCATCCTGTTTATCGCCATACCGTATTTTATTGACCATATCCAAAACAATTTTTTGTCGTTTAGAGATATCTCCTAAACTGGTATCTTCTGCAATTGTTTTAACCATATTCATGATAGCTTCTGTAGAACCTTTGAGCTGGTTCTGGTAAGCAAACAATCCACCTGATTCTTCAGCTATTTCTTCCATCAATGTTGAAGCCCATTTTAAATGGTCTATTAATCTATTTGACAGTTTAAGCATCAATCCTTTATGGGGTTCACGATACTCCTGGATAATTTGAATGGCCGATAAATGAAAATTTTCATGTACGGGTTCAATCTGTTTAAGAAGTGGCGCAATTTCCGGAACCAATTTTTCGGCTTCACGTCTTTTATCACTATAAAGCCATTTCCCAAAACAACAGGTGGTATGATCTGTTTCTACATTTAATGATGTGATTCTTTCATCTGTTAATAACGCATTTATTTGATTTAAATAGTTTAAATGATCAACTTCTTTTTGAGCCAGCAGGCCATCCAGTTGATTCCCTTTAATTACCCCTTTTGCATTTGTAACAATGGATCCTATCCCATTGAAACTGGTAAGTGCTAAAATGATGAGTAAAAGAATGACGGTGCCAAAACCAACCGCTTGTTTTTTACCGATTGAAAGGTTGTTCCAAGAGTTCATGAATTAATTTTCCTTTTAAATTTTATTAAACCACGATAGCGGGATTCGAAATCTTTCGCCTATAAACAATGTCCGACTTTTTGGGAATGCGCCCATATTCTATAAACATTTCTCATATGTAGCGTTATACATTTAACCCAAAAAAATATTTCATTTTTTTCAACTTTTTCCCCATTTACATGAAAAAAAATTCGTATCCGTTAGCATTTGTTTATATGAAACAGAGAAAAAATAAATTATTAAATAATATATCAAAAATCCTGTAAAGTCAACGGGTTAATTCATTTCTATTCAGAACAAATTTTAACTTTAATAAAAATTCTTGAACAAAGGCGTTTTTAACGATAAAAAAGTAGATTTCTATTTGCAATATAAGGAAAAGGAATAAGAATGCATCAATTATCCATATTAGTAACAGGTGGAGCTGGATATTTGGGCTCACTTCTCGTTCCACAGTTATTATCCTGTGGGGTTAAGGTAACCGTTATCGATAATTTTATGTACCGGCAAACCTCTCTTTTAGACTGTTGCCATTATCCCTCACTAACAATGGTTAAAGGGGATGTCCGTAATAAAGATCTTATCAAAGAATATCTGGTATCTTCTGATGTTATTATTCCTCTTGCATGTCTGACAGGAGCACCACTTTGTGAAAGAAAACCCAAAAGTGCGTTTCAGATTAATTATAAATCCATCAGTGATATGCTTGAAAACAAAAGTAGGGATCAACGTATAATTTTTCCATCAACCAATAGTGGGTATGGTATTGGCAAATCAAATATATATTGTACAGAAGAGAGTCCTTTGACACCAGTGTCTTTGTATGGCCAATTAAAAGTTGATATCGAAAAAAAAATATTGGATATTGGTAATTCAGTTACATTTCGTTTTGCGACATTGTTTGGCATTAGCCCGCGGATGAGAATGGATCTGTTGGTTAATGATTTTGTGTATCGTGCGTTATATGATCGGACATTGGTATTGTTTGAGTCTCATTTTAAACGAAATTTTCTTCATGTTCGAGATGCTGTGAAAGCTTTCCTTTTTTGCATTGATAATTTTGAAAGCATGAAAGACCAAGCGTATAATGTGGGATTAGATGATGCCAATTTAAGCAAAAAAGAATTGTGCGAAAAAATTCAAGCGCATTTACCCTCATTTAAATTTGTGGCGTCTGAAATCGGAAAAGACCCTGATCAAAGAAATTATATCATCAGTAATGACAAAATTCACCAAAAAGGATATCAAACAGATTACACATTGGATCATGGCATTGAAGAATTGATAAAAGGATATACAATTTTAACAAACAATTCATTTAGAAATTATCCATAAACCAGAAAAAACAATTTAATAAGAGAATGGAAAATAGAAGGCGATGGATCATTTGCTTCAGGAAGCGCATCAATCATTTCAAAATGGAAACATTTTTAGAGCCCATGAATGCTATCTTAAAGCAATTCAAGCCAATAGCAATGATGCTTGCCTGCATGTCAATATAGGATCATGTTACATTGAAATGAAGCAATGGAAAAAAGCTTTTGAGCATTTTCAAATTGCCCTTGAGTGTGATCCCCGCAATCCAGGTGCTCATACCAATTTATCCCATGCTTATCGCCTGGTTGGGAGAATGTCTGATGCTGTTCACCACATACAAAAAGTTGTTGAAATAGAACCAGATTCCTGTGTTGCACAAAGCAATTCATTGTTATATCTTAATTATTGTCCTGAAATATCTTCAAACGAATTATTTGAATATCATGTCAACTGGGGACAACAATTTCATTATGAGCCCAAAAACAAGTTACATTTTTCAAATTTTCCAGATCCAGATCGACCATTACGGATAGGGATTATTTCTCCTGATTTCAGGGGGCATTCTGTGGGTTATTTTATTGAACCATTATTGGTTCATTATAATAGAAAAGTGATGGAAGTGTTTTGTTATGCTCATGTACCAAATCCAGACCAAACGACTAAAACCGTTCAAAAAAAAGTGAATCAATATATTCAAATCCATAAAATGAATGATCGTGAGTTAGCCAAACGGATTCGATTCGATGGTATTGATATTTTGGTCGATTTGGCTGGACATACCGCCAATAGCCGGGTACGCGCGATGATATTTAATCCTGCTCCTATTCAAATGACGTATTTGGGGTATCCGACGACCACTGGTTTGAAACATATCGATTATCGCATTACAGATGCTATTGTTGATCCAGAGGGAGACTCAGATTCTTTACATACTGAAAAATTAATTCGACTGGAACCTCATTTTTTTTGCTTTCCACCGCTTGGAAATAGTATTCCAGTTTCTCAATTACCCGCTTTAAAGAAAAAACATATAACATTTGGAGGATTTCATAATACCTCAAAAATATCAGATTCTGTTATTCGTCTTTGGGCCGATGTTTTAAGACAAATACCTGATTCAGATATAATTTTTCAAGCAGCAGCTTACGATGATCCAGATGTTGTCCGGTATTTTCAATCTTGTTTTGAACATTATGGGATTCACAGTAACCGTATGAAATACATTGGTAAAGTGCCTTTTGATCATTATTTAAAATTGCATAATACTATTGATATAATGCTGGATACTTTTCCCTGGACAGGCCATACCACATCATGTCACGCTTTATGGATGGGAATTCCCATTTTAACGCTTGATGGCAATCGTCATTCATCACGAATCGGTAAATGTTTAATGAATGCCCTTGGACTATCGGAATGGGTCGCAAGGGATCAACAAGCATTTATAAAAAATGCGCATGATTTCAGTCAACAAATTGAATCTATTGATAAGATTAGAAAAGGTTTGCGAAAAAGAATTCTTAAATCAACGATCAGTCATAAACAAAAATACGTTCAATCTTTGGAAAATACGTTTCGAAACGTTTGGGAAAAATGGTGTGAAGAGCAACGACAATGATATCTGACAATCAAAAACGAATGTTAAATGAAATGCAGCAAGCAATTTCTTTTTTTGAACAAGGTAACATGATTGAAGCTAAGGAAAAATGTGAATATATTCTCAGCCATAATCCACATCATCCAGATGCACTTCACTTATCAGGAATTATTGTAGGTCAGATCGGACAATTAAGCCTGGGCATTCAATTGATCCAAAAAGCCATTAGCCTATATGACCAGGATAGTTCATACCATAGCAATCTGGCCATTTTTTTGGCCAGAATCGGGGAACTGAATAAGGCTATTCAGCAATATAAAATAGCACTTTCCCTGAAGCCTGATGACCCTGGAATTTTGAATAACTTGGGGATGGCATTATATTACCAAAAAAATATCAGGCAGAGTCTACCATATTTTATTCGTGCCTTGGAAATTAAACCTGAGTATTATGAAGCAAGAATCCATTTATCTATGGCATATGAGGCTTTAAACCAGATTGATTCTGCTATAAAGTGTTGCCAATACGTAATTTCACAATCAATCAATAGACACCAAGTTGCGATGGCATATAATCAGCTGGGAAATCTTTGGTTAAAAAAAGCTTTTGTGCCAGAAGCCATTGAATCATATAAAAATGCTTTGAATAATGATAATACAGAGCATCAAATTTGGAGCAATTATCTTCTAACGTTAAATTATGATTCTGATCAAACACCTCGCAATATTTTCAGTGCTCATAAGGAATGGGGAGAATGGATGTCCAGTGCAATTTTCCCCGTATCTTTTCATAACAACATGCCAGACATGGAAAGACCAATTCGTATAGGATATCTTTCTCCTGATTTTCGGATGCATCCGGTTTCATTTTTTATAGAGCCACTGTTAAAGCATCACGATAACCGCATCATAGAAGTTTATTGCTATTCAGACGTTCAAAAAACAGATTTAGTAACATCCCGATTAAAACAATATTCACATATTTGGAAAAATATTAGTGGACATTCCAATGATTATGTTTCGGAACTTATCCAATCCGACGGAATTGATATTCTAATAGATTTATCAGGACATACCGCAAAGAACAGATTATGTGTTTTTGCCCGAAAGCCAGCACCTATTCAACTTTCTTATTTAGGTTACGCGAATACCACCGGGCTTAAGACAATGGATTACAGGTTAACAGATTCATATTCAAATCCAGAAAATTCAGATCATTTGTATTCTGAGAAATTGATTCGTATTGATCCGTGTTTTTGTTGTTATCAACCCCCGGATATACGAATTGAGATTTCTGCTTTACCCGCATTATCAAATAAGCGCATAACATTTGGGGCCTTTCATAATTTGTCAAAAGTTTCTCAAGATACGTTACAGTTGTGGACGCAATTATTGCATGTTATTCCAGATAGTCAATTGATACTTCAGTCAATTTCATTATCAGATGTTAAAACGGTTTATCGGTTTCAACAATGGTTTGAAGCCAATGAAATTGAGTTAAATAGAGTTGAATTTCTTGGGTATCAATCTTTTGATACCTATCTGAAAAATCACCACAAAATTGATATTTTGTTAGACACCCAGCCCTGGTCCGGACATACAATTGCTTGTCATGGCTTATGGATGGGAATTCCGATCATTACACTTGAGGGAGCACAATATGCTGGAAGGATGGTTGGCAGTATTTTAAAGACACTTGGGATGCAAAACTGGATTGCAAATACGCAAACAGACTATTTGAAAAAAGCTATTTATTGGTCAAATAATCGAGAACAATTAGCTGAATTAAGAACTTCAATTCGCCTAAAACTATTAAACTCTCCCGTTTGTGATGCTGTATCATTTACAAAAAAAATTGAAATGACTTTTCGTCAGTTGTGGATGAAATGGTGTCAAGAAATAAAAAGTTCAGGTCGATAATAAAAAATTATAGAATAACTCACAATTGTTATATTAACCCAATGGAAAAATGTGACCTCATATGACTAAACGTAGTTTTATAATACCTATTCTTGATTTCTCACCTCATAGTCCTTTTAACATAAAAACATTGTTGAAAGATCTTGAGTGTATTTCAGGCGAAGTCATTTGCGTATTTAATAATAAAGAAGTCTTTGAAAATATTTGCCATCACCCGCGAATTGATAAATATTGCTTAAACAATCAAAATGCTGGCGTTAGTCGATCTTGGAATATAGGACTTAATCTTGCTGAAGGCAAAGTTGCCTTTATATTAAATGCAGATTTACATGTGACAACGAAGGCTGTCGATCAATTAGAAGCCTGGTTGTTTGCATTAGATAAAGCTTTCATTGTTTCTCCGGAAGGAAAATTAATTGATTATGATCGTTTCAGGCGACAATTAAATACTGAATTTGATTTTCCCAAAGACCTGATACTCGAAGAGTTTAATGCCAGTAATATCAAACATCCGGTTAAGACCAATGATTTTATGGGAGCTTTTTTTGCTGTTCATATGAAACGATTATTAGAAAACCATCTCTATTTTGATGTTCAATTTAGTCCGTGTTTTTTGGAAGAATGGAATATGGGGCTACAAGCTCTGGAAAAAGATTTATATTGTTATACGGTTCCCGTTGATGGCTACGGCCATCACATGGGAATATCTATGGCAAAAAGTAATAAAACCGTTAATTATTTGGGAAAAATTATGCGTCGGGATGATATTTTATTAAATAATGCCCGAAAGTTTGCAAAGAAATGGTTGAGGTAAAAATGTGTACCAGGAATAAACATCAAATGCTCTCTGAAATGATACAAAAAGCTTTTGAATGTCAACAAAAGGAACAGCACAATGAGGCCATAATTATTTTAAGTAAAATGATAGAGATAGAACCGGATAATTCAGATGCCCATCACTATTTAGGTCTATCATATATGCATCAGCATAATTATCAAAAGGCAATTTCAGAAATGGAGATCGCAATTAAATTATCTCCCCATTTGGACTATTATTATTGCAATCTCGGATTGGCTTACTGGAGGATCGAACAAAGAGATAGAGCAATTGATTGCTTTAAAAGAGGCTACCAAATCAATCAAGAAAATCGATATATTCAATTTAATTTAGCACAGGTTCTCTATGATGAAGGAAAAATAGAGAAGTCATTAACACAATGTTATCAATATATGGAGAAGTATCCAAATGATTATTATGTCTTTTTTCTTTTAATTGTTATTGAGCATCGTTTATGTAGAAAAGATTTAGTGCTAACCGCTGCCGTTAAACAGCAGGTAAGTAAGAATGTTTCTATTGACAAATGGTTGGGAAGTATACCTGAAACAGATGATAAGCTGTTGTTTACTAAAGGAATACTATTCACTTTGTTTGATAGGATTGAGCAGGGAATACAATTATTAAAACGAGCTGAAAAAAAACTTCCTGGGTCTGGATGGATATTTACCTATAAAATCATTTCTCAAATTAAATATCAATATGCATCATCTGTAAATAAAGATATAAAAAAAGAGAGTCGATCCGTAAATACCTCTAACTATCAAGGTGTTATTTCTATGAATGATTTGGGACTAAGAGGACGTTTAGGACATGAAATTCAATATTATCTGGGGTTAAAACAATATGCAAAAAAGCACAATTACTGCATAGAAGTTTCTGATTGGCTGGGACGTTATTTGTTTGAAGGCTGTGATGATCCTTATATTTCAGGTATTTACAAAACAATTGATTCAAATGATCCAGCCTTTATAAAATCTTTAAACGGCGCCTTCCCCCCTAAAAAAAGATTTAATTTGAGAGGGGGATGTTT
>Ga0272440_1001447_pt1 | contig 19369 bp, 15 predicted proteins | sample SSMMMBAug17_FD_192440 | JGI IMG/M metagenome (GOLD analysis project Ga0272440, IMG submission 192440) | Marine sediment archaeal communities from Little Sippewissett salt marsh, Falmouth, MA, United States - SSM-MMB-Aug17 | ecosystem: Environmental > Aquatic > Marine > Wetlands > Sediment ...
TCATTATATTTATATCAAGGAATAAATAAATGAAATTTTTCGGAAATAGGAAGTGCACATAATATTGCGTTTTAGAAAGTTTGGTTCACATATAATCTTATCTGAAGGATCAAAATGAATGATGTTTCTGGTATCAGGTTCTTCTATTATTTCATTACTTTCAAATACAGGAATTTTCTTGCTCATGTATGTGTCAAAAAGTTGTTGGACCAAAGGTATATCAGCAGAATAGCCAGACAATAAGATATATCGATTAAGATTTTCTTTTTTGTTAGAGTGATTGCAAAAAATGTTATTAACCATTCTAACACTGTGATTAATTTTATCAAATATTCTACTTGTTATCTCATTTACTGAAAATTTAACTTTGTTCCCAATATATTTTTTAATAGGCATATCTTTTTCATTGCTATTCTCGCAATACATTTGTGGTAATCTACTATGTACATCGAAGTTGTCTTCATAAAAAAATCTATTAAAACATTCCTCTGCTATAGCCCAAATGCAACTCATATTTTTTTTTAAATATTTTTCAATAGAAGGGTCATATTGTTTGAATTTATTTTTTATAATAAGAGAATCATCAAGATATAAAAGTTTTTCACATATTAAATCAACAATAATTTCTATAATATTTTCACGACCAAAGTTTTTAAGAGCATCATAATCTATTCGTTCTATCAGTATTTTTTTTTGATTGCGAAAATCAACATAAAAATAATTTATTTCAATATTTTCAAGGCCCAAATTATACGTAAGAAAGTAACAATTAACAGGAAACTCATCCATTAAATTGAATAGCATTGCTGTAGCGTCATCAATAAAATATAAATGATTATCTTTAAATCCAAGGTCATTAATGTTTTTTTTTAAAGTAATCAGTTGCGGTAAAGGCAAACAGTTTGGATGCGAAAAAGCAATGTTTAAGAATTTATACCCCACAGCACGTTGAACTGTTTGCATCAATTCATTGAAAAAATCATAAAATAATTGATTAGCTGTGATCTTTTTGGCAGGTTTATCATCTTGAAATGTTAACCAATAATTATTCTTCTCATGAGAAGAATCTATTCCAACATCCCAAAGAAAATTACAAAAAGAATTTAATTTACCCTGGCGATAATTATATGAACTCATTCTGCCAATTCCAACTGTTTTGGGGTTATAATGAATACAAGTTGGTATTGAAGATGTATCACTTTTTTCTGCAAGTCGTAGGTCAGACAGATCAAGTCTTTTATTCCAATCCTTTAAAAACATGCTACAATATGTTTTTATATTTCCAGGATTAATAGCAAGCAAGAGAGCTTCTTCAAATTGTTTTAAACTAATCACTATAGGCGCCTGAATTTGTTGCATATTTATTATTCGCTTGTTTTTACAATAATACTGGAACTGAATGCTCAAGTGGGTTTTTCCCTGAGATAATTTTTGGGTATTGATATAATAAGTTAATTGTTTTGTTTTTCTAATTCGAATGGGAAAAGTATTTGATTGAAAGTCAAAATATATGGCCTGGTCAGGAATATTTATGTCTGATGATTTTATTGTTATATTTCTAATAAAAAGATTTTCAGATCCTCTATTGACTAATTCTATTGATGCAACATATGGGCTATTTTTAGGGTACAGTTCATGAATGATTGACTCAGTTTTTCTTAACCTTACATGATTTTTGAGTATAACTAATTGCGAGGATTTACCCATAAAGATTTCACTTTTTTTACTTGGTTACTAAGCGTTTCATATTGTCTATACTAACGCACTGTCATTACTTTAAGTTATCTTGAATGGATATATTAGATAAAAAATTTAAGTCTTTATAATGCAATTATTTTACATGAAAAATTTAAAACCTCAATAGTGATTGTACCAATTAAATCGTTTTGCTTTGCATGTACAAAGTATCAGGACAAAAATCTTGACCGCCTTGCATTTGTATACTTCCCAAAAAAGGCTTAACAGAATTAAACATTTCTTTGGATTTTAAGCCTTTAAAAAAACCTTTGTTTAAATATGGTTTTACATCAAAAAGTTTTTTTTCATCATTATCAAATGTAATCGTAAGCGTATAGTTTGAATATGGCAAAACTTGTTTAACTCTTGGGTTCATAATTAACATCTTCCTTCAGGAATCGAAAATACAGCATCTTGATCTTGATACTTCACATGAATATGTGGAATGTGGTGTCTTTGGTTATCAAAAAAGTAAATTGAAACAACAATACGTCGACACATATATTGTATTTCTAATTATTTTATTTGGTTATTGATTTCTTTTTGTTGCAAACCAATTACAAAAGTGTTACCATTGTAGCTTTTGAGTTGTGTTGTAAAATATTCTCGTTACCTGCACAGTTGATGTCAGCTCTATCGATAATAAGAACCAATTACGAAAGTAAAAAGTAATGGCGTTGAATGATATTTTCGCTAACAGCAAATTTGCTTTTTATCATTTATGTGCAGGTTTGTAGCTGCCAGCAACTTTATTAAACGATATATAATAAAAGTCAACTTCACTTAATGCGTTGTAATTTGTTTATTGTTAATAGGCAGAATTCTTGCTCTACATTTTTTTTCATTTACAACAATCAAAGCCCCAGTTTTAAGATGTATTTCAAATTGATTAATAGCATTGATGACAATGTCTTTTAAATAATTTGGTGTTACATCATGAGTTCTAACTTGTATTACACTCGGCTTTGAGTTTTGAGTAGCGGCTAACAAGGTTCCAAAATCAAGATCATGTGTGAATACTATATATCCATTTTTTTCGGCCCAATGCATAATCGTTTCATCTGTAGAACGTGGATCACCTATATCTATCCAATGAATAGCTTCTATTTCATGATCTGAAAAGACTTTGACCCATTCAGGGGATAGATTCATGTCAATTATTATTTTTATCATGCTGCAAGTAACCTTAAAGGCTCTTCAATTTCTTCAACGCGCCATGCTGCATACGTAAGAGCTTCATTGATATCTTCCTGCTCTAAGTATGGATATAATTTTAGTATTTCTTTATTTGAATGATTTGAAGCTACCAGCCCCACAATTGTACCAACTGTTACCCTTAAACCGCGGATGCATGGTTTCCCACCCATTACGTTTACATTTAATGTAATCCTAGATAAGTTTTCCATATCAACTCCTTTTTGAATGAATTAAGGAAAATGCTTCAAGTCAAGTTTAAATCAATAATAATTAATTTATTCATGAGTTAATCTTATGTTGAAAAAAAATATTAAAATCTATGAATGCAATAAATTTTATTTTAATACAGATTTTAAGAAAATTTTTTTGGGTTTGTCAATGATAATCAATATATAAATTTACCAACTATTAAAATATTGCCTTGTACTTTATGTGCTTTGGTCGAGAATGAAATACAATATTTGCGTTAACCCGAAAAATTATAATTCACTTCCACCGATGCAGGACGTATCACAGTGTTGGTTGCAATGCAAAAGTATCCCTCACGAATTTTTCTTAATATAACCATATCCTCTAACTGGCTGTTATGTTCATCACGCATTTTTATATGTTTTGCAGGGTCAAATTTTTCTGATTTTTCTATAACTTTAATAGGTTTTAATGTTGCAAGATCAAGTAATTCCTGTCTTACCTGCTCTAAATCTTCTCGTTTTCTGGCACGATCTTGCTCAACAGTCTTTTCATGGTATTCAATAATTTCATCCATTTCTCGTTCAATAAAAGGAAGAAGTCGATTTTTCATAAAATCATTGATGATTTCTTTTAATTGATCGTCAGGAGTCGTTGTTACTGATTGAACTGTATCCTCATATTTTTTTCTTATATCCAATAAATGAGCATCAATCTTTTCTTTAAACAATTCATATGGAGAAAAAGATTTCCATTGTCTTTCTTGTTCATAAGAAAGTTTTACTTTATCTTCTGCTTCTTGTTTTAAATGATCTAGATCAATAGAGTCAATAAATTGAAACGTTTTTTCTAAAGATATTTCTTCAGGCAATAAATTTCTTTGTACTTTTACAAGATCGACTCCATCTTTTATTAAAAAAATACGAGATGAAATAAAACCCTTTTCATTTTGTGACAAAGGTTTCTTTTTAGTTGATGGGAAAAGATATCTTAATTGTTTATCTAAATTATTCTTATTAAAACTGTTTAAAACTCTAACAAGAGCGACATTTTTTGTTCTTGATTGCAATTGATTATTGCTAAATAGCGTTTCATAAAAACGTTTAGCTGATTCTTTAAACCGAAATTTGGGATCAGGTGAATACTTTTGTGAATACTTTTTATAGTCTTGAAGCATTTCATAAAAATGTTTAGCTGATTCTTTAAACTGAGATTTGGGATCAGGTGAATACTTTTGTGAATACTTTTTATAGTCTTGAAGCATTTCTTCCATTTTTTGTTGAGTCGCAGTAATCTCATCAATAAAATTTTGAGATTTAATAAACCTGTCATCAAACTCTCTAATTACGTTTATTGATTCTGGAAGTTCTTCAGATTTTTTAGCAATTTCAGATGCAACTTCTTGTAGTTGTTTATGAGAAGAATTGTTATCTATTAATGGAGGCAAACAACACAAACTGGAATTATTGTTGTTTTCTTTTGCATTCATTGAGTAATCGGCAAGTTCACTATCCTCATCATCTGTACCTGTAATTGTTTTATGGTTCGTTCTTTCATCATGTGGTCCGTTTTCGGATATGCAAGCGCTAATAAAACAATCAAATGTGTTTAAACTGTCTTGATAAGATTTAATAAATAATTCAAGTATTTCAATAATATCTTTATTATCTGAATATTGTTCCAGTGAATTATATAACAGTTTTTTTTTATGATCCATGTCTTTGAAAACCAGATCAATCATTTCTTTTTCCATTGTAGATTCCATGGTATTTGTTTGTCAGTCACAATGTTTATGAAACCAGTGATGTGGAATTATAATAGTTTAAATCTTGAGTTTTGGTAAGAGAGGATCTAATACAAAGTGTATTCCAAAATATAAAATGTCATGCTTTTTCTGAATTGCATGATTCCACAACAATCTATTCAATCAGTTTTTTGGTTAACCTGAAAAATTATAATTCACTTCCACCGATGCAGGACGTATCACAGTGTTGGTTGCAACGCAAAAGTATCCTTCACGAATTTTTCTTAATATTACCATATCAGGTAACTGACTATTATGTTCATCACGCACTTTTATGTGTTTTGCGGGATCAAATGTATCCGATTTTTCTCTAACTTTAATAGGTTCTAATGTTGCAAGGTCAAGTAATTCCTGTCTTACCTGCTCTAAATCTTCTCGTTTTCTGGCACGATTTTTCTCAACAGACTTTTCATGGTACTCAATAATTTCGTCCATTTCTCGTTCAATAAAAGGAAGAAGTCGATTTTTCATAAAATCATTGATGATTTCTTTTAATTGATCGTCAGAAGTCGTCGTTACTGTTTGAACTTTTTCTTCATATTGTTTTTTGATATCCATTAAATGAGCATCAAGCTTTCGTTTAAATAATTCATATGCAGAATAGGATTTCCATTGATCCTGATCAAATGATTCTTCTTCTCTTTTTTCAACTTCATCTTCTAACTTCTTTAAGTTAATAGAATCCATAAATTGATATGTTTTGTTTATTGAAAGATTTTCAGGTAAATCATTAGCTTGTGTTTGTACAAGATAAATTCCATCTTTAATTAAAAATATTCGTGATGAAAAAAACTCCTGTTCATTTTTAGTTGGTATTTCTTGGTTTGGAAGTATTCTTTTTAATTGTTCGTTTAAGTTGTTCTTTTGGTAATTGTTTAGTATTTTTTGAATAGCTTCATTTTTGCTTTTAGTTTGAACATGATTACGACGTAATAAAAGTTTGTAAAAATGGTTTACTGATGCTCTAAAATGAAATTTTGGATCAGGTGAATAATCTTCGTACGTTTTGTTTTTTTCTTTCAATTTTTTTATCTGTTTTTCCAGAATTTCATTCTGATTATTTAGGACTTCATTTTTCTCTATAGCTTCATTGATTGTCTGGTTAAATACTTCTTTAGATTTCGAGAAAAACTCATTTTCCTTATCCATTTTTAGATGAATTTCTGAGGTCTTATCGAAATAGTTTTTTACATCAGTAATCATATCTTCTAACGAACGTTTATTAACCGCATTGTTTTTATTTGACGAATCACCTTCTAAATCTTCATATATTTTTTTAAGTTTTTCTATTGTTTCAGTTAGTTTTTCTATTTCTGTTAATTTTTCAGATAATTTGGGGTCAATATTATTTATAAAAGCAAGATCTTTTTCTGTTAGTTTCAGCTTTTCCAATATTAACTTTTTAATATAAGTATCATCATCAATTTGATTATAAAATCCATTAATTTTATCTATTGCCTTATTATTTAAACCTATATATTCTTTAAAAAGATTTAAACTCCTATGTTCGGAATCATCATCATCATCATCATCACGATATTTTTTTAAATATTCATCACATTGTTTTATTATTGCATCATAAAAGGTGTTAATTGCCTCGATTTTTTTTATACAATCATCACATAAGATTTTATCCATTTGCGTTTTATATTCTTTCTCTAATGTATTTGATACTACATTTATTTTTTTAAAAGGATGAATCTGAACACATTGATCACAAATAATTATCTGTTGATTTTGCTTATGTATTTGAAAAACAAGAAATAATTCATGGTTGGTTTGAAATTTATTATTTCTAGTAAAAGTTAATGTAACTGACTGTTGGGCCTTAAAAAGTTGTTGTTTATTTGTCAAAATTGACTCAGAAATATCAAATGGTTTTTGAGAAATCTTTGCAGAGATTGTTTTGCTTGTGTTTATTTTTCTGTAGTTACATTTTATTATATACTTAAAATTTGAACTACTATTGGTCGTTTGTTCTTTGCATAATATGGATATTGATTCTATGTATAATAAATTTTCGTTATTATGGTTAACGTACTTTTTTAGATTATATGTTCCCATTATTTAAAGCCCTTTTTAGTGATAATGATAATATAGAAATAAATATTTTTCTTTATTAATCATCCTATTTTTTTCAGTATTCATATTTTCTATCAACATTATCAATATTTAACAAATGATCAGTTTGTTCAAAATTTTCAAATTGTTTTTTGTATTTGCTTACTTTTTCAGATAGTTTTTCAATTTCGGTTAATATATCAATTATTTTAGGATCAATTGATCTAATAAATTTCAAATCCCTTTCCTGTAAATTTAACTTTTCGAATATTAATTCCTTTAGAAAGTTACCATCATTCATATTATCATAAAACTGATTTATTTTTTCAATAACTTTGTTGTTGGATTCTATATATTCCTTAAAAGTAGTGATTAGATTTCTCAGCTGCCTATCATCTTTTTCTATGCTACTAGAGTGTTCTTCCAAAAAATTATCACAATTTTTTTGTATGTCATCATAAAAGGTATTAATTTTATCAATTTTATTTATACATTTTTCAATTTGGTCTTTATCTGTTTGAGTTTTTGAATCTTTTGATGATAATAAATTCACCTTTGGAAAAATCAGAATACATTGATCGCATATAATATGTTTAGTTTTATTAAAAATTTGAAAATTAAGAAATAGTTTCTGATTGTGTTGAATTCTATTATGACTGTTAAAAGTAAATGTAACTATTTTTGACGCACTACTAAATAATGTTCTTTCTGTAAAAACAGACACTGAAATATCAAAAGGTTTTCGAGAAATCTTTGCAAAGATTATTTTACTATTTTTTATAGTTTTGTAGTAACATTTTACACTATACTGAAAAACTGAACTATTTGTTTTTATACATGATAATCCTATTGATTGTATATATAATAAAGATTCATTGTTATGGTTTACAAATTTTTTAAGTTCAAATGTTCCCATTTTTTTTACATTTCCTAATAGAACAATACTATTTTTCTCAATCAATTAGTTGGTGATAATTATTTTTTGAATTCTCATTATCAGAAGAAACATTATTTTTTAGATCATTGATTAAGTCAGTTTGTTGCTTCTGAATTGATTCAATTACGTCTCTAAACAATTGTGCAAGTTCTGTGTGCTTCTTATCAATATCTTTTAATATGTCCTTATAATCCTTTTCGGTAAAGCTTTGGTTGTTTTCATTGTAATCCTTTTCAATGCCGCTTAGTTTTTCTTCAATCGTTATTTTTAAGTTTTCCAAAGGAGTTTTAATGTTTTTATTTAACATGTCTTCTGTGATGCCTGTTTTATTTTTCATAAAATCAGATTCAAGTATATTCTGTGCTTTTTGTTCTAATTTTTGATGGTGTGTTTTAATTTCGCCTGTCAGGTTATCAAGTGCTTCACTAATATCTTCTATAGGTTTTTTAATGTTAGATAATTCAAGTTTGTTTTCAGCAATCTTATTGATTAACGATTTAAACAAACTTACAAAAAATATAAAAGTAATAGAAGCTAATCCCCCTAGTGATACAAATAAAATATTATAATCCATATTCTATCTCCTTAAGCAGTCTCTGAAATCTGTTTAGCCGTATACCATTCTCCAAATATATTGACTGATATTCTTAAACGCAAACCTGTCATCATTTGAATACATAATGTACTGACAATATCATCATTTTTGCATGCATCCGGTTTTTTGACCTGAAATGCTCCTACTTTGCAGCATTTTTTTGTATTAAAATTATCATCAGTTCCAAAATGTTGGTATATAATAATTGGATCAATCAAATTCCCTGATTCATCAAATTTTAATGTCTCGGCAGCTTTGTAAATAGCATAATCCGCCATTTCACTTTTTTTAATTTTTTTCTTATTGGGCACATACTTTCGATTTTTGGGAATATATTCTTTAAATTTCGGTTCAGAAAGATCATATGTTAATGTCCCAAATCGGGATGTTGTATGTTCACCAACTCCAAATATCTTAAAATCAACTTTGCTGGATGTGAACATGGATCGTGCATAAATTGCAGCACCCCTTGCAACACATTCTTTGGAACGATTCGACATTATTTTTTTATCTGATGGATCAAAATGGATTGAGTTGTTGGTATCTGGTTCTTCAATTATTTTGTTCGAAGATGTATCCCAAACCGGAATTTTTCCGCTGAGATAGGTGTCAAATATCTTTTCGACCATTGGTATGGCAACTGAACGACCAGATAGTAAAATATATCGTTTTAAGTCTTCATTTGTTTTTGGATGATTGTGAAAAATGCTATTGACCAGTTCTATACTGTATTTTATTTTATCAAAGATTTTACTTTCAACTTCATGTCTTAAGATTTTTATTTTTGTGCTAATGGCCTTTTCTTCAGGCATACCATTTTGATTCGGACTTTCATAAAACATTTGTGGTAAATTACCCGAAATTTCAACTTCATTTTGAAAGAATATTTGCCCTTTTTTTATTTCCTCGGCAGCAACCCAAAGGCTTTTCATATTTTTTTTCATATATTTTTCAGCTAACTGATCGAACGTTTTGGTAAAATGATCAATAAGAATAGAACTATCTGCAACCATGAGTTTTTCGCAAATCAAATCAACAATAACTTCTGTAATATCATCACCGCCAAAGTCAGAAACACCATCAATGTCGATAAAATCAATAAATATTTTTTTGCTATCCTGAAAATTCACTTCTAGATAGGCGATATCAATGGTTCCACCGCCAAAATCATAATCGAGTAAATAATAATTCCCTGGATGATCAGGAATAAAATCCAATGCAGAAGCTGTGGCCTCGTCAATCATATAAAATCGTTTATTGCCAATACCAAGTTTTTTGATAATTTTTCTTAAACTCACCAGCTTTGACAAAGGAAAACAGGTTGGATGCGTAAACACATAATTTGAAAATTTATAGCCAGCTGTGGTTTGCACACGTTGAATAAATTCATTTAAAAAATCATACGAAATAACATCTGCTGTTGTGTTTTCTGCCGGTGTGTCATCTTTCTTTTGCAACCAGTAACTTTCCTTTGCTTGTGCAGGATTTTCACCAAGATCGCGTTTAAAAGAACGAAATGAATTGCTTTCCCCCTGACGAAAATGAAAATAAGCCATTCGACCAATGGAAATGGTATTGGGTGGTTCTACAATAAAATAACTGATTGAAGTGGGTATGACCGAGCCTTCTTTTTCGCCGAGTCTGATGTGTGATAATTCACTTCTTTCATGCCATTCCAAATACATGGCGCAATACGTATTGGTGGTGCCAAAATCTACAGCCAATAATCGACCTTCATTGAGTTTTTTTAACTGAATCACCATAGATCTTGTCATTACTTTGGATTGTTTTGCTTTTTTTTCATTTTCGTAAAAATAATGGAACTGCATTTTTAATTCTGTTACGCCAGACTCTAATTGCATCGTGTCAATAAAATACTTCGTTGTAAATGCTTTTTCGATCGGCTTAGGCGTGGTCGGACGAAAATCAAAATATATTGCCTGATTTGCTTTTTTATTTGAAGAAACAACATCAATTTTTTCAAGAAAAAGAACACTTGAGCCATCATTGACTAAATTTAATGGAAACTCATATGATCTGTTCCTTAAATAGACTTCATGTATTATGGATTCATGCTTTTTGAGCCTGAGTTTATTTTTCAAAATATCCAATCGTGGCGGACGTGTGATTTTTATGTTTACTTCTTTATCAAATGACGTGGAATAATTCATAATAAAAATGGAGAGATTTACTTTATAGGTTTGGTCTGTCTGAATTTCATCTGCTTTGAGTTTCAGGATGATTTGAAACTGGTTATCCTTATCAAAAGAAAGTTTTCGGCCAATCATGTCGCACGAAACCTTTGTGTGCATATTGGGGTTGCCATCAACCTGTGCCTTGATTTTTTCAATAAAGACATGGCTCTTGATTAATGCGGCATCCAATGTAATGGGATACCAGGAATCACTGGCCTGGGATTCTATTTTTTCAGCATCTAATTCCAATTCATAAGTATCTGAAAGAAAAGTAAATTGAGGATCTGGAAGAACAGTCAATTCAATGGGGTTTTTCTTTCGTGTTTGATCATCTTGAGAAAGAAACAAAAATTTAAATGATTTTATTTTAGGATAAGCAGGATGATTTTTCGGAGTAATATCCAGTTTGATTATTTCTTTTTGGTCTTGTTGTAAAATTTTTGGAATATCTGAGCAAACAATCCAGATATCATTTTGGGGGTCATGCTTTCTATTATTGATATGCAGAATTATATCCTGAATGTCAAACATGCCTGTGTTGTCAAGTTGAATTTCAAGGGTAATCGTGCCATCATAGCTTGCATATAGTAAAGTATCATTTTTTTTCAATACATTTTGATCAAAACGCGTTAAAGCACTGCCACAAAACCCGCAGTACTTTTCACCTTCTTTGGGATTAACAAGATAACCTGATCCGCAGTTTTTACATTCTTTAGGCATGGATAACAATCCTTACATAAAACATGGATTAAAACCATGGAAAGTCTTTTTTCTGTCTAAAATCATTATTAAAGTAATTGATAAATTCATCCAATTGAATGCTGTTGCGGCCGTATTTTTTGGTAAAACTCACTTTACGTTTGGAAAACAGCTGATTCATTTTTGCTTCATCCATGTTCTCAATCTCAGTTCGCACTTTTTCTGCAAATATAATATCGCCTTTTTCACTTCGACTTAATTCTCTTAACAGGGAGGCCGGATCATTGAGATCATAGACCGCATCCATTTGAATGCCATATTCTTCCCATTCAAACAACCATTCTTTTTCATTGGGTCTTTGTACGAATATTTTTCTGGGGATAAAATCTTTGGCAATACGAAAAACAGAAGGTTTACCACTTGTTTCGCTCGTTAATTTTTCGATACGCCTGATATAAGAAATATCAAATAACGATGCATCTTTATGCGTATGAACAATACGTCCAACCGGTTCATCGGCTCTGCGATAGGATTCATATTGTTTTTTCATGGCATCAAAGGCTTTTAATTCATCCAGCGCGATGCCGCCCTCTTCCTGATAAAAATGGATCATATGTTCAAGAAAAGTATCTAAACCAGATACTTTATCAAAGGTATGAATACCATGACTCTTAAAATAATCTTTTAAAATTTGCAAAGACTCAGCACGACCACCACAAATTAATACTGGATGATTGCCTGTACCAAAGATATCTAAGTATTGTTCACTTAACTCAATCATGGGAAGTGAACGTTCCGCAAGACTGGATAATTGTTGATCATATCTTTGAATAAGAGTTTCCACCAGATCAAATTTAGCGGTTCTTAATTCATTCATAATTACAGATGAAACCTGATCAATAATTAAATCCATTACTTCGTTTGGTTTTGTTGATGAATTTAAAATAAGATTAACAAAGGTTTCGTTTGTTTTTTCTTTTACGCGCGGCAATACCTGTTGCCAGAAATGCTTTTGAAACAAATCCTTTGCTTCAATGATATCATTTTTTAATGCCGATCGTGTTGATTTTTTTATATCAGACTTAGATACCAGTACCAGATTATTCCATTCTTCCATATAGGATAAATCATTATAACGTTCATCCAGATAAGCAATACATTTTTCAAAGCGGTTAATTAAAAGATCAATTTTAACCTCAGATTCTCGCCTGATATCTTCTTTCAAAGCTGGAAAAATACTCGAAATACAGGCATCTTCCATATAGTTATACTCATTTTGCATTAATTGCGTAAATCGATCAATAATCACATTACGATAGTATCTTCTAATTTTGTGGGTCTGAAGTAACAAGGTAGCCGCAAGGCTGTTTTGGCCAAGGGACATTTCTGCAAAGATACTTGAAAATTTACTACTCAAATCAAACCGTCTGTCAGAGAGGGTAGGCGAACTATTGATGGCTTCGTCAATTCTGATCAAAACATTTGAGACAATATCTCTTAATTCATATAATGTCGCTGGTAAATCATCAGAAGTCACATTTCCGGCTAAAATATTGTCAATACTGGATTGGACAAGGTCATCAAAGGAAGAAATGGCTTTATTTAAAAATGCATCCAGCCTTCCCTGAACGATCTTTGTGTATTTTCCATCAACACCAAATTCTTTTGGAACTGGCATTGCATTGAGTGTATCTCTCAATTGCTCAGCTTCATAATCTTGATTTTTCAGCTGTTTGATTTGATTGAGCCATTCTTCTCTATTATGTTTTCCACTGCCTGAAGAGATTTCAGTGAGTCCTTTTTTACAAATGGATGAAAACCACTTTTTAGCAATTGTTTCCATCCGGTTCGCATCTCTGATCAGTTCTTTTTTTACCCCACCTATAGGTTTCGTGATTCCAATCCATTCGAAAATTTTTTCCTGAATTTTAAGACATGCAGAAGCACCAGCAATGCGATACTTGGGATAATGAGCAGTTGATGCGCCAAAACTTGACAGGGTTTGTATATATCCAGGCCCAAGCTTTCTGGGTTTACGCCATTTGTCTGATTTTGCAGGATAATTGCACCAGATCCCTGATTTTTCAGTCCCCGCGCCGCCAAATATTTCAAAAAATAATGATGTCGCACACATCGTTGATAAAGCTTTAACGCTAACATCATCCGCAATATTGGATGCGCCAATTTGAAATTTAGATCCTTTTGAAGAAGGAGAAACAAGTTGCACGTAATCATATGGATAATCTGAAACTCTTGTTTTCATATTATCGCCAGGAAATGTTGCTTCAAACTGTGTATTATCGCGTGAAAAAAAATCAAGTTCAATTAATGCAGAAAACGCATTGGCTGAAATACGTGAATGTCTGTTACTTTTAGCGGTATTTACATCTGGAATACTAAAAATGCCAAAAATATTTTTTGAACTTCGAATGGCATCTCTAAGAAAATAAGCAAGGTCAATAAACATCCCTGAGCCTGTCCCACCGCACAAGGTTGAGATAATATAAATCCTGAGTTCCTTTGATGGAGAAAACGAAAAAGACTCGTTTGCATTATTATGTTTTCTTTCGATGTATTCACGAAGCACCTGTTCTGTTTCAACCTGTTTATCAGGTGCTGTTATTTCGGTAACCATGTTCATCAAACGTGTTTGAATGGATTCATTACTGACAAAATTATTCCATAAACAACTTCTACCAATCATCCTGCTGTTTCCAGCACCAGCAACATAGGCTGAGTCGCACATTTTTATCAAATCTCCATCCAACCATTCCTGCCATCCAGGTTCTTCATCTGCGCGTGGACTGGTGCGATCTAGTAATGTTCGAATCATTTTCATATCATCAACCGTAATCACCGAATGAAGGACATGAAATTTTTCCCAATCTTTTTGACCAACATGATTTGCAGGCTGGGGTTTTATATTTTCATTATCGCTATGCGAAGAGATATGAACAAATCGAAAGAAAGGAAGCCCTGGTTCACCAATTTCTTCGTATAATAAAGATCTGAGTTGAGATATGGCTCTGCCACCAAAAGTTCCCAGACCCACGACTAAAGTTGGACTTAATTGATTCATTGTTTATTGTTCCTCCATCTTTAAATATGAACTTTCTTATATAATTGTTATAACGTTCTGGGAACCTTTTTGACATTATTGATATGATGTATTAACAACGAAATAATGATCGTATCAATCAATATGCACGCAACAATAAATATAAAATTAAATATGATAAACATAACGCTTTCACCACTTTGGTAAAGTTCACTCCCCCACCATCCAACAGTTACGATGATTATAAAAAAGTGAAGGCCAAACGCTAGTAACCATGTGAGTAGTATTGCAAAAAGGGGATTGCCGCTTTGAGTGAAATCATTTATTGTAGAGTACAATAAGAGTAACAACCACAGCAACACATATGACCCAATCATCCAATAAAGATAATTATAATTAATCACTTGAATCAAATCCATATACTGTTACCTTTCTGACTTTGTTTATCACCTTTAATTGTCATAAACAATTAAGATGATGAATAGTTTATTACATTAACTTAAACAAAAAATCTTAGCCGATGATCCAGGAAAGTTGCAGTTTTCTACCATAAGAATCTTTTAATTTAAGTTGATTATTTGGAACAGGAACGCCATTATGCATCACCATTCCATTTTTAAATTCCAAAATATCTATACAATCAATATCAACAAAAGGAGAACGAGAATTTGCATCTTCAGGAATTCTAAGAAAAATAGTGGTATCGTCTTCAACAAAAAGCTCTTTGACCCCATGTCCATGACCTTTTACTGTGAAAACAATACGTGTTTGTGAACCTGTTAACGAGCTGGATGTTTCAATATTGTCATCTCTGTATGATGGCGTATTGTCATCATCACCATCATGCCAGGAACTGTAAGAATTATCGTCATCAACCGAATTATTGGCACTAAAACCACCAGTATCTTGACCTGAACGCCTGTTTAAGACGAAAACTAAAACACCAACCATAATGATAAGGGGTAGAATTAACCATACAAAAGGATTCGTACCGCCAGGAAAATCAGCTTTAATGGTCCAGCTTTTTTGATAATTTTTACCCCCAATTTGTTTATTGCGAAAATGATATGATACCTCTATAAAAATCGATCGTCCTTTTTTGACCAATTGATCCGTATAGGGCAATACAATCGCAAAGGGTTTGCCAATTTCAATTGTTGAAGGGATAATCTGGGCTTGTTGATCATTAACAATTGTTGAACCATTTCGATCTCGAATATCAAACCTTATGGACTGAACCTGGAAATCCGAAGCAATCGTAATATCTCCATCATGAAAAACAAATTTATCAAAAGCATAAGGTTTCATTTTTTTGCGATCCTTTTGTTGTCCCATCCACTTTCTTCCGAACTGTATGCGTTGCGTAAGAATATCTTTCTTGTTGCCAACAATATTAAGCTGAAGATCTTTTGATGCCATATTCAATGTTTCATGTGCTGCATTAATTTTGCTTTGTGCATCTTTCATGACTTGTTGTTTTTCAAGTTCCAGTTGCTGGATCTGAGTTTGAAGTTTTTTAGCCTGTTCAGCAGCAAATCTGGCTTGTTCTTTGGCCTGTTCAGCTTCTTGTTCTCGGAGTTCCAATTCTTTTTGAGTTAGATTATTATTTTGCTCTGCCTTTTCACGCAGTCTTTGGGCTTCTTTTTCAAGCTGTTCTGCTTTTTTGTTTGCTTCATCCAAAGATTCTTCTAAATCTTTAACATCAAAATATTTCATCTTGAATGCCGTGACCCAAATTCTGTCGCAATATTTTATCTGAAATATTGAGATTGGAACACAGTTTTTATAGGTTTGAATAAAACGTTGTCTTGTTTTTTCAAGATTATCAGCATCATGTACCAGATTAGGACCTGTGCGCGTCGTTGTATGATCTCTATCCTCATCAGAAACTCTTATCCAGATCACTTCTGCATTTTCATCACCACTGCTTACCATTTGATCAAAAATTTCCCAGGCACTAATTTCAGACAAGTTTTGAAGACTGGCCAGATCAGGAAAAGCTTTCTTAAAAGAATTATATATATGAGCGTTTCTTAAATTTTGTGATCCTGATGCGATACCTCTTGGATACGCAATTGTTTTTAATAACTGTTTGATTAAGTTTTGGCTGGTTATTGATTTACCACCATCATACCCAATTTTAAGACTGCTTTTTTCACCATACTCAACATAATGAAAGCCATCACCTTCACGCCAGTAAGGGCCTTTATCATCGCTATTGGTCACCAATACCTCATGAGATGGTTTAAAAGCATTTCCAAAAAAAATGTGATCTGCAACTGTTCGAGCAAGCCTTTCAAATTGTCCGGCAGTCAAAAAACTTATTTTATCTCCTTTTTTACTTAAATAAAACATGCTCTGAGATATGTCATATGTTAAAATAACATGCCTCCCCGCAAATGCGGTATGGCTTAAACAAAATAAAATGCTCAATATCGCAAATATTGCGTAAGCTTTTAATTGAAGATATTGAAATTGATTTTGAGACATATTTTTCTCCATTGTTTATGTAAACATTTTCATAAACAAAAACTGATCGTTAGTCATGAGCAACTTTGACTATTGATATTTCATAGCCAAACTGATCTTCATAGTCAGTGAGTTTTTCATATAAAACAGTTAAATAATACTTATTATTTCCATAAATAAAAATGAATCGATCTGTCGGTTTTATATTATTCCATTTTAAAATTTTTTGTTCTAAATTTAAATATATCGTATAAGAACGTTTTTTTTCATCATATTGTAAATATATAATTCCCTGTCCATTAAATATTTCAAAAACAAATTCTTTATAAATTGTCTCATGAAATATTCTTTCATTACCATGGAAATTGACATTTAAAGTTTCCTTGTCAAGTTGATCAGCAAGCTTTTTCTTAATAAACTGAATTTCAGATTCTATTTTATCAAATCTATGATTGAAGTCAATAATTCCATCAAATATTTGAACAAGTTTCGGTAAGATGGCAAGTAACAAAATAAATGCCAGAAAACAAACAGCTATCACTTTTTTTGATTTGAGTTTCATTCATACATAATTTACTGAATTAAATATTAAAAAAAACAATTTTATCTAAAAAATACAAAACTAATATTTTCCCAAAAATAAGCGGTTGACCACATAATGGTTTTCGATCAATATTTGAATGAATTTCCATTATGCGATCATTGAAAGTCCCACTGGTTTCTTGAATAATTAGTTGATTTTTTCTTTGATTATAAACAATTAACCTTGACCCCACCGAAATAGCATTTAATGGCCAGAATTCAGGAAAATCTTTTTTTCTAAATTCCTTTTTTTCAGGCCGAAGTCCCGGTTTTAAGCGTTCATAAATATTATTTCGTATTGAAAAGTACACATGATCATTAATACAAATACCTGGCAAATAGCTTCTGGATTTTGCGTAATTCTCACGTGCTTTTGGATTAAATCCTACGACTGTCGTTTTCTTCGTTTTTAAATCCATAGCCATCAATGCACCAACGCCATTGCCATCTTTTTTGAGTTTAAAACATTCTGCAATCATATAAGATGAAATAAGAAGCGGTGCATAAAAATGAACACCAGTAATTTTACCCAACGACTCGGGTTTTTTTAATTTTTCTAGCTCAGAAAATGCAACATTGACCGGCAGACAAAAACGTTTTCCATCTTTAGTTAAAAAATAAACTTTTTCTCCATCACAAACCGGTGAACGTATTTCGTCTTCACCATCTTTATTTCCCCAGGGGATAAGAACATAGGATTCATCACCTTTGCTTGATATATCAACCACAAGTATATATTCTTTTAATGCGGTAATAAAATATCGCACCATTTTTTTTGTGTCTTTATCCATAGCTTCTGTAATAACAGGAGACACTTTTTGTGTAAATTCAAAGGCGTTATTGGTCAATTCCTGACCATCTGATAAACCATCATAGGTGGAGATTCTTGCAAATTTATCATCATATATTAAATTTAGATACACTCCATCATACACTGGTGTATTGGCATAGACCGGTGTACCATTCATATTTAAATTTGATTCAATCCATTTTTTTTTATCTTTGGGTACGATCAAGTGTCCATTCTCACTTGATAACTTAATCCCAAACAATGATGCCTGTCTGGTTGCAAAGACCCAGAGCATGTTATGCGCCATAATCGGTTGCGGAAGGTTGGTCACATCAATTTCATCCATTTCATCTTCAACAAAGCTATGATCCATGCTAACCTGAATCTGTCTTTTTAAACTGGGGCCATTCTTTAAAGAGGGATATGCAGAAGTTCTTTGACAATTATATCCGGCATTCGACCATGATGGGACAGTCACTAATGGTGTTCCACAAAAAGCACAAAACTTGGCATTAAATGGACTTTTTTCTTTACATCTGTGTTTATCGGGACATAGAAGCATTTTTAATAATTATTATATTATTATATTATTATGGTTTCTTTTATAAATATTATTTTATCATATTATCATACATAATGAATAATGAGAATCATTTTTAAAAATAATTCACACGTTTTGTCAAGTATTATTTTGATATTTATTTCAGGCATGCATACAAGATGTTTTGTATTGCAGCAGAATCGGGCAATGTAAAAATCGATTCAGAAATTGTTTCACAAACCTTCAATCTGTCAATTATTGCGGGTGAATCACTCATTCAAAACGCCATTATCGCAACCAGTGGCGGCACAATCGACATTGAGTCAGACAGTATAACAATGGCATCTGGAACAATACTGGACAGAAATGGCGGCAATATGCGCTTGACAGTGGAAAACGATATATTGCTAAATGGTGATTTCACACTCATTGCCAGCGATACAGAAAGTGCAGGCGATAACATTCAAATATCTGGATCAATGACCAACACAGTTCACAATATTCATTTACAGGCC
>Ga0272440_1001448_pt1 | contig 19360 bp, 19 predicted proteins | sample SSMMMBAug17_FD_192440 | JGI IMG/M metagenome (GOLD analysis project Ga0272440, IMG submission 192440) | Marine sediment archaeal communities from Little Sippewissett salt marsh, Falmouth, MA, United States - SSM-MMB-Aug17 | ecosystem: Environmental > Aquatic > Marine > Wetlands > Sediment ...
AAATACGCCCACCAACAGATCATTGTAAAGATGACCCGAAAAAAGATATCAAACAGTTGGTCTTAAATGGATCAAAATTCAATTCTTTTTCTTTTAAAATTATTTTTCCAACAAGATTAGAGCCTAAATTAAATACAGATAATAATTCTTTTGTTTGTATATCTTGGAATTTAACAAAATATTCATACCTATAACTGGCTTTTATTTTCCAGAATAAATGAATAACTGATGGAAAAAATTTGCATGTAAAGTTAATATAATCACTTTTAAAATTATTATAAAAATTTATTAATGGAATCTCATTTTCTTGGACTGGACTTGCAGCAGCTGTATATTTACGACGAACTAATTTTAATAGGGCTGTACTACACACTACTATTTTTGTATTAAAATCATACATTTTTTCCAATTCTTTTCTACGCTCTTCATTATTTATTGCCATTCTCAAGTTAAGGTATTTATAGACATTTAAATTTGTTAGTTGAACTGACGATTGCTCTAAAAATTCTATTCTCAAATCCCCTGAATAAATATCTTTGTAATCAATTACAGCAATTGTATTTTTTTCATTACTCTTACTGTTCTGTATAAGTTTCATCATTTGTTCTTTTGGAATGAAATTTTCAAATCTAATTAACAACTGATTTTCATCATTTCGTTTCCATGAACAAAAAATGCCACCATTGTATTGGTTTTCAGTGTAATTCAAGATAATATCTTTTCTTATCGGCCAACTTGTCAGTCCTGGATACAGAGTATGAACACTATTGATTATGCCATTTATTTTTATATTTGGCATTCCACTAAAATCATTATTTTCAGATAAGGTTGTTTGCATATTTTCTAAAATATAATCCTCTATCCCATCAATATCAATCATCGTTGTAAAATGGTGGCAAATTCTCAAAATGAATTTCTGAATAGTGTGCTCTGCCAATGCATGTTCATATAAAACAGTTCTTTTGGTGGGAGAGCAGCTTGTAAAATGATTCATGATATTATTAAAAATAGTTGTGTATTCATCTTCACATAATATTTGTCTGAAAAAATGATCTTTTGGATAGCTTTCCCTTGAAGCAGTAATGTCTTTAATAAAAGATTCAAACTTTTCATCATCATGAAAATCATCACATCCTTTCAGTTTTGCAGAAATATTATCAGAGAAATGGTAAAAATACTGTTTATTGAGATCATAAAGTTGGTTAAAAAATTCATCAGATATCTTATTGAATGAATTCCACGTTATATTTAAAGAATTCAAAATTTGCGGAATACTGTTTGCGATAAAATGATAGCCCTTTCTGATAGCAACAATATCCACGCCTGTTTGTACAAATAAAATACAATAATCACGTATGATAGCCCATTGCTCTTCCCATTCTTTTTCTCTGTCACGATCATCTCCAACACGAGGAATAGGAAGTTTGATAAATTCACCATATGCATCAACAAATTGTTTTTTTAATGGAACAAAGTCATCTAAAATGAAATATTCGCTATCGTAATTATATTGAAAGATCGGTTCTATTTCATTTTTTAAATGGTCATCAAAGGGATGTCCTTTCATTAAGAGCAACCCAATATTTTTTAGTATTTTAAATATGTATTGAATGTTATTAATAGAATCACGTTGTTGCAAGATTATTTGGATATTATCCTGAATTGCCAAATCATGATTATTTCCATTTTCTTTGTTCAATGATTGATTTTTGTTTTTCATAATAAACCCCTATGTTAATTATTTATTAGTTTTTATATTTCGTGATTAAGATATATTATATTAGTTATATATATGTACTAATCACTATCATGATTGCTCGGTATAATACTCAATTTATGTATCTTTATTAAATTTTCTTTATTTGGAAGACCAATTACGTAAAATTCAAAAGATACATATTTACCTTTTTCAAAAATATTTTCATCATCTATTTTATATTCTTCTATTATGGATTTATTCCTTAGAAATTCATATATCTCCCATAATGCATTTTTTATAATATTTACTTTGTTGTATTTAATTTTGTTCGTTTCATAGTTTTTTCCATCGTAATTGCGTATTTTAATATCATTCAAGCATAGTGAATTTATTGCTTCTTCACTGAATTCAACAGGAGTAAATGCAATATCGAGAGGGGCGCGGTAAAGCCAGTGTAACAGAAAAATACGTTTCATTAATAAATCAGTACTAATTTCTTCTTCATCTTTTATTTTATCATATTTTTTAACAGAAATAAAAGCCTTTGAAATGAAGCTTGTATCAGCGAAGGATAATTCCTTTTGAATGTCTTCATTATTTGCATTTGACATTTTTCTTAGAAAAATATAAAAAAATAAGATTGGTAATGATATATATTCCTCTAAATTAATCTTTTTAATTCTCCAATCTTGCCTTTCATCTATGATTGCCATATCTATAAATTGTATAGGTTTCTTTGGTCTATTAAGAAAAACATTCTTTTCCAAACGTGTTATTGCAGAAAGATCTCCCAGGTAAAATAAAGTAGATTTATCTTTTGTATTATCAATACCTATAGGACCAGGAGGTGTTAAAAGTTCTTTAATTAATTTATCAATTTTATTCATTGCTAAACGTGCTAATCCTCCTCTTAGATATAAATAAACATCTTCCAATTTCTTACTTGAAAAATATTTTTTATAATAATGATAATTATCTATATGTTTAGTTAAATAGTTACATATATAATCAGCAACTAAAGAATTAAAATCTAATTGAAAATCCTGTTTATTATCTAATTTACTGTATACTATAGCATTCCACAAATCATATTCAGGGTATACAATGAAATAAGTATATCTTTTTTGTGTATTTTTATTTGTAAAGTGAATCGATTTTATATATTCATTTTTATTATTTTTCATAGCTTCAAATATAAGTTCAGTCAATACAGCAAAAATATTATTCCGTACTGACACTAATTGTTCTCTAAGCTTTATCCATTCGGCTAATTCATTCTCTATTTTGGTCTTGATCATCTTTTCGTCAATTTTCTTGCGATTGCTCTTTGAACGACTGTTGTTCAAAAGTTCAGATTTGGGCATCACTACCACATCTAAAGACGTGGACTCCACTTTCCCTTCAAAAGAAATGGTGTAAACAATGTTCATAGCCTCAATTTCATTTTTCATATCAATATTTTTAATAGATTCAAATGTCATATTGGTCACTATATCGATAATTTTAGATCTTGTTTCCATGAATTGTTTTCTAAGCTTTATCAATTCATCTAATTTATGCTTCATTTTTATTATTGTAGAGGGGTCACTCAGATTATATGAATTAGATTTATGTTCTGTTTTTTCTTTAAGATTTTCTATAGTTTCTTGTTTCATCAATTTTATCTTTTTATTACGAGGCATACTTGCTAATTCTTCCCTTTCTGAAATGAATTGTTCTCTAAGATTTATCCATTCGTCTAATTCATCCTCTATTTTCGTCTTGATCATATTTTTGTCTGTTTTCTTGCGATTACTTTTTGAAAGACTGTCGTCCGGATCTTTGGATTTGAGCGTCACTACAATATCTAAAGGAGTTATGTGCACTGCCCCTTCACAAGAAATGGCCCAAATGATCTTCAATGTCTCTATTTCATTTTTCTTTTTATTTTCATTAATAGATTCAAATGACATCTTACACACTATATCTATAATTTTAGACCTTGTTTTAATGAAATTTTTTCTAATCTTTTTTAATAATTCGTTTTTTTTATTTTCCATTATTATTCTCCTCTACACATTTAACCTAATTAATTAAAAATGTAATGCTGTAAGTTTCACTAATGAGATAACTCTTTTAAAACATCGCCTTAATGTCTAATTTACATGTAGCAAACTCTTTAATTATTATATTATAATGCAAAAACTAATAATTTTTGCTGAAAAAAAAATAATTTTCGGCTTTCAATTATTTTTTTTTCAGCATCAAATGTAACAACCCTTACCTCACCATCATATTCAATGAGATACAATTCTTCAAGTATAAGACAGCACCTTCTTTGAGCATAACCAACCACAACCTGATCCAATTAATGAAAATGCAATAGAGCGATAATCATTATTTTTAGTAATGTTCATCGCATTTTGAACTGAATCACGAATGGATTTCTCTGTTGAGCGCCACAGCATGTTAATACTTGCAACATGAATGATTGCTTTAAAGGGCAGTTAACCGGCTAATGTTTCTACTGCGAGTCCCAAAGGAATTCTGCCTTTTTTGCCAAGCGTTTTAAATGGTGCATAACCTCCTTGTTTTTTGATAGCGCCTGAAACTCCTTTTGGAATGAGCAACCACCAGGGAATAATATTCTGATACCATGCATTTACGATAACTTCAACATCTTGTTTTAACAAATCTCCTTTAATCAGTTTAATGTTCATACTTGTATTCTCCTGACTATTTATAATCTATTAATTTGGCTTTAGTTTTTTGGTAATAGTTTAAAGAAGGTACAAAAGAATATTTTTTGATGATTTTATTCCATTTTTGATAGGCTATTTCAATATCTAACCCTTCATAAACACAGGCAGTTTCATACATTTTTTTAGCTTCATTTTCAAAATTAAGAATAATACTTTCGTACATTTCTTGTGTTTTCTTATAGCCTGGATGAATAGAACGAATTTTATTAAACTCAGTTATCGCTTTTTTATATTTTTTTTGATGATAATATTTAGTCGCTTTTATATATTTTAGTCTTACCATTTTATCTTTTGTTTTTATGATATATGCTTCAGCTTTTTCGAATTCATCAAACTGATACTTTTTTTTCATGTTTTTTTTCATCAAATGTATTTTTTGAAAAGTATCAAGAGCTAACTTATTTTTTTTCTTCTTAAATAATTTTATTCCATATTTAAATATTTTTTTTATTTCCTCATGTTTCGATTTTTGTTTTTGAAGCATCTCATTATGTTTTGAATAATTTTTATGTGTTGGATCTATCTCAATAATTTTATTGAGTGTTTTTAGAGCGTTATCATAATCATTCTTTTTTAAAAGATTTGGAAATGACAATAATAATGGTTGAATTTTTTCACTCATTTGTTTTTCTTTTGACACTGGATCAGGAGGAATCGGTATATTGATTTTGGCTGGAGGTTTGGAAGGATATTTTTCTACAGGAATTTCTTTGAAATCACTGATATCACAATTTAGTATTTCGATAGTAAAAGACTTTTCTTTATTAAAAAAAACAATTGAAAAACATAAACAACAGATAGCAATAATAATGATAAATGATATTATGATTATTTTTTTATGATTAAGATTTTTTCGGATAGATTCAATCATATTATTCTCCTTCATTTAAATCTAATGCATCTATATATTTTTTTGCACAAATATAAGTTTGATCATTTTTGTTTTCAGATAAATTCATTAGTTTGGTAAAATATATTTTTGCCTCTTTAAAATTCTTATGCTCAACATTTTTTAATCCTTCATTATAAAAATTTTTGATTTTATTCTTTAATTTTCTTTTAGCCTTAGATAATAAATTTGATACTTTCCGATTATCTGGTTCCGCTTTCAGTGCTTTTTCTAATTCTGTTATGGCTTTTTTTTCAAATCCAAAATTTAATAAATGTTGACCGTTCAAATAATGTTTGGATTGGATTCTATTTTGAAAAGCAGTGTTATCATCATTTTTGAGTTGTTGTATTGGTTTCAATTGATTATTTTTTTGTTTTATCTGATTGATTTTGCGAATAATCTTATATTCTGAATGTTTATTCATTTGTATCACAACAAGATTAAGAAAAATGACAATAAGGGTAATCCAATATTTTGAGTACAAATATTGAGAATAAACAATATCATTTCTTGCGCTTAATGTTTTATGAGTAACGACTGTACTGGAATGGACGTTTTGGATTTGAGTATTCATTTATTCTTTTACCCTTTCTTAGATTATCTTAAAAAAGTTTAAGTCACTCGAAAAACTTCATCAATGGTTGTTACGCCGCTTTTAAATTTTTTAACAGCAGCTTCTCTCAGACTAGTCATTCCATCATTTTCTATTGCATATGATTTTATCACATGAGAACTTTGATGATTAACAATCATATTAAATATGGTTTCGTTTACTTCTAAACATTCAAATATTCCGATACGACCTGAGTATCCAGTACCCAAACAATGATTGCATCCAATCCCCTTGAAATATGTGCCATCCTCATTTTCAACACCAAGGCTTTTAAGCAATTCTTTATTGGGCAAATACTGTTCTTTGCAATGTGGACAAATTTTTCTGACAAGTCTTTGTGCGATTACACTAAAATTTGATATATTCAGTGAATCTGGAGTGATATTCATTAGTTTAAAACGATTAAATGAACTGGCCGCATCATTTGAATGTAAAGTACTTAACACGATATGCCCTGTCATAGATGCGTTTAAAGCAATATCAGCCGATTCTTTGTCTCTGATTTCACCTATCATGATAATATCGGGATCCTGTCGTACAAAATGTCTCAAAGCGGAACTATAAGTTATCTTATCTGAACATTGCGTCTGGCTGATTCCTTTTAACTGGTATTCTATTGGATCTTCAATGGTCATGATATTAACATTATCTTTGTTGAGCGCTTCAATAATTGCATAAAGTGTTGTCGTTTTACCACTACCAGTCGGACCGGTTACTAAAACCATACCATTGGGTTTTCGAATGGATTGGTTTATTAATTCAAAATCTCTATGATTCATACCAAGATCAGTAAGTTCAATTTTCTTTTTGCTTTTATCAAGTATTCTAAGGGTTACTTTTTCACCATAACTGGTTGGAATAGAAGCTGAGCGAATATCAATACGCTTGCAGTTAACAACATTATAATTAATATTTCCATCTTGAGGCACGTTATTGATATTTAGATTCATATTCGATATTAATTTTAATCTACCTGTTATACTTGCTTTCACGATTTCGGGAAAACACCAGATTGTTTTCATTACACCATCTTTCCGAATTCTAATTCGATAGGTATTTTCCATTGGCTCAAAATGAATATCGGTAGCGTCTTGACTAACTGCCTGATTTAAAACATATTGCAGAATCTGTATAACTGAGAAATGATTGATTATTTTTTCAAAATTTGATTCAGATGTCTGAATTTTTTTTATTTTGGAAATGTATTTTTCGATGGTTATACTTTCAGAATCTTTATCCTGAGAATTATCTGATTCTGAAAAACGACCATAGTTTTTTTTAAGACTTTCAACAATCCGATTCATTGAACAACAATAGGGTTTGATTCTGGAGCCAGTAATATATTCAAAGTATTTTATTGTTTTTTTATCAAAAGGGTTATGCATAATTAAATGAACAAAATTTTGTTCATGTTTGACAGGAAACACATGATATTGATATGCAATATTTTTAGGGATAAGTGCTTTTGCATGACAAAGAAACCTCTCTGAGCAATGGATTAATGTGGGATCTAATGATTGAATGCCCATAGCTTCTTCTAATAAAGTATTCGCTATTTCGGGTGATATTAAATTTTTATCAATGAGCGTATCGGTTAGCAGTACATTTTTGCTATTAAGGGATGGTGCTGAAATTTTGTTAATTTCAAGCAGATGTTTTAATTTGTGATTGATTTCTTCAATTTCCATTTCAAATCCTTATTTATATATAAGTATCAAAATCTTTTATTATGATAATTAGAATTTATGTTAATCCTTTGTTATTGAAATCAAACAATTGAGACTTTGTTTAAGTTTATTTAATTCCATATAAGGAATATCTATATCCAGATTATTATTTCGTTTAATAGCCAAAGGAATTTCTTGTGTCAGTTGATTCATGGAAAGGCTCAAGCTTTCAGAAAAAATATATGCCATGAAAAATATAATGGCCATAACCACTGTAAATTTTAATAGGGGAAAATTGGGTTTACTTTTCCAGTCAATTTTATAATCCATAATTACTGCTGCAATTGTTTTGTTATCTTTAACAATCGGATGAAAAAATAAATATTCATTATTTTTGAATTTATTAATAACAACAGGATGATCTTTTTCTTTAATAACTTTTTTTAATTCTTTGCACTCAACTTTATGAATGTCTTTTGTATTGGGGGAAACAACCATTAAATCTGTATCCACAATATAACAATATGAATTGTTTTTATCTGAAGTAACTGGTTTTAAATTCATCAAATCATACTGTTTATTAATGATAAATTTTTCATTAAAAAGTGCGATGTCTTTTGCTTTTTGACAAACACGTTTTATTGAAGATGTAAAATTATCATTTTCAACAGTTCGAATCTTTGAAAAATATCCAATAAAAAACATCAGCAGTGTTGAAGTAATAATAAAACCAGTAATGCAGTGTTTTAATCTCAATATTTTTATTATTTTTATCGCGTTAATGATCGTTAAAACTTTTTGAATTAAATTTTCCATCTTATTTACTCCAGTCCATGGTGATGTTGTAAAGTCAATCTATTTGTATTTTTAAAAACATAGTTATAATCAAGATCATACTCTTTTACTTCTTCAGTATTTTTTAAAACCCAAACCTCAAAACGATCATTTTTCGGAATTCCCCTCAAGCGGTCAATTTCATATCTGTTCTGATATAGAATTACTGTTGGTAATAATGTAATCTTAAATTTATTTTGAGAAATATGCGTTTTGGTCCAATAAAAAATACAGAATTTAGCGCGATTCGAATATGTATGAGCAAAATATTTAAAAAGTGTTTCTATATCATTGGTTTTGTGTGAACCTTTTTCAATGAAGAGAACAAATGAAGTTCCATCAAATAATTTGATTTCAGCATCAAAATTACGATGATCTAATTTACAGACCTCTTCTGTTTTTATTGGGTATGTTTCTTTGGTAATTGTATGTGAACATGAAAATGAAAACAGTGAAAGAATAACCAATACAGAAAATCTCGCGCGTTTATTCATTTGCTTTAGCATCATATAAAGAATATTCATATTTTTCTCCATTTATCTTCATTGGGTAAATATAAATAGAAATGTTTTGACAATATAGTTTAAAAAAGCTGACCAATGACTATTGAATGAACCATAGGATATATACAAAGTAGAAAAAATATAGGCAGTATGAGAAGAACAATTGGGAACAACATTGTTTGCGAGGCTTTTTGACCTTCGGATTCAGCTCGAATCATTCGTTCATAACGCATTCTGTCGGACAATGATTTTAATATATCGGAAATATTAGTTTTTTCACCCTGGAGCCAGGCAGAGCAAAATGAATACAGATCTGTATTATCATTCCGAATAGCCATTTCTTGAATGGCTTTTGTTTCAGAATAACCACCATCAACTTTTCTTTTTACCAGTAGTAATTCATTAATAAATGGATTGTTTTCATTGTTATATGTATTACAAACTTCCTTGATAGCAGAATCTTTTGTTAACCCAGCCGAAACAGTTAGATATAAGGCATCGACAACATCAGGAATAGATGCTTGAATATCTTTTTGATACTGATTATACTTTGAAAATAACCAATATAATTGTAATAAAAAGCCTGCAAAACTAAAAGCTACAATAGAAATGAATATATTGTATTCAACAATTGTTGCTATTTTATACCCAATCCAACTATAAATAACGATCGTTACAAGCTGGAAGCTAATAAAGTCATAGTGTGTTAAGTTATCTTCTAAACCACTGGATGTTATCTTTTTATTAATATATGATGTATACAGCAGGTCAACATGAAAAAAAGGTAGTTTTGATATAATCCAGGTTATGGGTTTTGAAATCAATTTAAAACAACGAATATAAAGTGTGTCTTTATTTTTTGGTGGGCTATTTGAATATGCTTCTTCTAAAAATGAATGTTGCAATTCAAGTTCGGGATAATGTGAAATTACATGATATATTATAATGAATAAGCCTATGGAAAAAATGAGATATCCAATAATTAACATGATATATACTCCTTATAATGGTTATGTTTCTTATAATTAACCTGTTAAACTTCAATTCTGGAGATTCTGTACAGCCAATAAAGTCCAGCAATTCCTATCAGAAAACTTATCACAAGTATTATTATTCCTTGACGTGTATTGTATAGCATGCCATATATCTTTGGAAGCATATAGTTTAAATATATACTTAATATAATTGGAGATACCACAACAATGACAGCTTTCGTCATATTTTGCGTAATGATGGATCTTATTTTTTTTTTTACCTTTTTTCTTTCGTGAAAATTTAATCCTAATATTTTGAAAACTTTTGAAATTTCCATACCTGTCCTTTTCTGGATTAAAATTGAATTTACAAATAACCTGGTATCTAATGTTGGCATTCTTTTGAAAAGATGCTTTAAAGCTATTTCAATACTGCTGAGCTTACATTCATTCAATACCACTCCCAGTTCTTGACTCAATGGTGGTTTAACTTTTTGAGCCACATGAATAATTGCCGATTCAGTGGTCATTCCAGATTCAATATCATTTGACATCATCAATAAAGCATCTGCAAGTTGACCCTCATAAATTTTCATTCGTATTTTATGACCTATCGTAACAAAAAAGTATGGAATAAGGATTCCTGCAAAAGCCAATATTAGGCCGGTAATGAATTTGAGAACTGTTTTATTGTTTGTTTTTAATAATGCTCCATAGATATCTGGTTCAAGATAAATGTTATTCTTAATTGTTTTAGAATGCTGCTCAGCAATAGACAATTCACCTACTTTATTTCGATCCGCATAGAGCATCATCAAATTGTTATGAGCTTTACCATATTCTGGTAATAGTGTTAGTGCTTTCTTAAACAGTCTTTCAGCTTTATTAAATTGGTGTATTCCTGAATAAGCAACACCGAGTTCATTTAATACTATTGGTGAATCAAAATGAATTAGATTTTCCAGAATATCTATTGCATGAAAATATTTTTTATCTTTATTTAATGTAACTGCAGATTCAATTTTTTGTTTTCTGCCATAAACAGATACTTTTCCATGTAAATAACCACCTGCAATTCCGAAACAAATAAATAAAAAAACCAGAAATATCTTAATCAGTTTGATCCGACGATCAATCATTTGCTTATGTGATTGTGATGCCATGGACATGTAGTCCATAGCATCTTCAAATGAGCTTTTTTTTAAGCTATAAAAAAACATTGAATCGAGTTTTTCCTCGATATAGGTAGCATATTGATGCAAGGGGTTTTTAACTTTCATGTCAACTCCTTAATTGTTAATTATATTCAATTAAATTTATAATTTCGCCTATTGTTTTTTGGGATATAGCCGTTAATGCCAAGATCTTCTGCTGAAATTGTACCCTTATGAATACTTTTTTCATGATCATTTCTATTTCTAAGTCTGAAAACAATCGTTCCTATATAGCTGGCCAAAGCAAACTTTCGACTTTCTTCTTTAGTAAAATACAATGATATTGTTTTGTATTTTTCTGTAGATTTTTTAGATATTTTTTTATGTGGATATGTATTTCCTAAAGAATTATTTGGGTAATGCAGCTTGATTTGTTTTAATCTTGATTTTATTTGATCAAGGGCAACTACAGTAATATTTTCAAACATGCTCTTAATTGTTACCGAGTTTGTGACATAAGTACCATTTTGAAATATTCCTGTTTCAACGATTACATCAATATCAACTCTATCGCCTGGCATAAGATTCCCACCAAGAGTATTCGTTTCAGACACTTCAACAGCAACTCCTCGTCTTTTATTTGGAATGACGTCTGAAAGACCAGGGCCATCTATATCCAAAATCTGGGAACTCGTTATTTGTGAATTCTTTAATATGGTAACAATCGCTTTACGCCCAATAAAATCTTTTATGTTTTCAAATGCACCGGGTTCTACAAATAGTTTCGGTATTTCAAAAACTTCAACATCTGATTCATTGATAACTTCACCTTCAGGTATTGATTTTGCAGCTCTATATATTTTCAATAGTATGCCATAGTTTTTATTAGAACTATTTGTATTAAATGATATTATTATCATAATCCCCACTATGGTCAGAAATGATGCTAAAAAAAATATTTTATTGTTCTCTTTCATTATTAATCCTTTCATTGGTTAAAAATATTCGTTATAAAAAAAATCTAAGTTATTGATGCAACGAAAAACTATTTCCCAATTGTCAACAGTAAAATTTCATTGATTCAAAGTGAAATGTCGTTTAAGTTCTAAACGTTATTCATTTACTATTAGACAATTGGGATATAGAAATTATATAGGTTTATGGAATCTTGTTAAGTAAAATGTTACTGTATAACTCTTATTCGTTTTGGTGGAGGCAATCGTTTAATAACCTTTCTATCGATTTTTTGTTTTTCAGGTGAATTTATTCTTTCTATACGTTGCCTGATTATTTGACCACCAGATTGTCCATAAGAAGGTGCTCCACTTGAATTTGTTCCATTATTACCAGTCAAATTTCCTGGTGTACTATTATTAACGCCATATGAATTCGAAACGTTATTGATTGAATTCATATTATTAGTTGACCCTTCAGTGCCATCACTTAAATGATTAGAAGATTGAGGTAAATTTTCGCTTTCAGGGTTTTCAGATAACATCCCTTCTATTGAATCATTCATTGTGTCAACCGCATTAATTGCATCTCCTAACGTAGAAAATGCATCTGATAGATTTTCAGATTGGTTCATTTGATCCACAGCATCAATAAAGTTTGAAGCACCTTCAATCATTTGATTTGCATTGCCGATAACATCCATCCATTTTTTAGCTTCTTCTTCAGAATAGTAAATTCCATTTTCTTTAAACGCATCATTCGTGGCTTTTGATATTGCATCAGAAGCTTTTCTCAGATAATCTGTACAGTTTTTACCATTTCCAGAAATACATGCTGCCCAATCCGCTACCAATTCAGATGATTGCAGCAGATCAATATTGCCATCACCATCACCAAATAGATGTTTTCCTAAATTCTCAATAGAGCTCATGAATAATTTTATGTCATTAAAAGATTTCTTTTTGGTTATTTCCCAATTTTCATTCCAGTCATTATTGTTGAGATGGTCAATTAACTCATAACCAAGCCCTTGGGCTTCCTCTACAAATGATGATGATGATTCATATAACTCATTACCAATACCTTGAATGTCTTCCCATATATTGGCTAAAGAATAAGAATTTTTATTATTCACACTCGTATCCTTTGTTTGGATAGAAGAAAATGAAACCGAAATAAAAAGGGTTTGGAATATCAACAACGTCATAAAAAATATTTTGATAAAAGTAATTTTTTTCATAGCAATCTCCTTGTTTTGATTAAGCTCAATTGAATCAGGTCAAGTGAGCCATTGAAGTTTTGATATGAGTCCATGACATTGAATGAAAGCATTAAATATAAATGATACTTTATACATATCAGATTAAGTAAAAGTACTTTTTTCATACATATATCATTTTATGCCATAGACTCAGCCTTAGTCTTAATTTGTAGACTATAAATTAATTACTGAAAATACTGAGTATTATTGGCACAATTTTATTTGCCATTCCATCTGCTATTCCCGGAAATAAATAAGTGGCAGCACCAATTATACCAGTAACAACTACTGTAGTTACCAACACATATTCTGCTACTGAACCAGTTTCATCTTTCAGCCAGGTTTTACATGGCTCAAAAAATTTTTTCATATAAACCTCCTTTTAATAAAATGAAAAAAAAATGGATGAATAACTATCATCCTACCCTTTATAAGTAGTAATATATAAAAATTGGTTTTTTGCTTAAAAATCTTCAAATAAAAAATATTTCTTGAGAATAACTCTGGTCCATTCAGGGCAATTATTAAATCCTAACAAAGAAGTAATAAAACCAATAGTATATAATGTTATTAATGCTATTAATGTGATTTTCCAAAAATACTCTGCCACCGACTTAAAGAATGATTTTATAAGAGCCTCCTTTCTTTCATAAAAATTATAGATGAATTACTTGCTTCTTTGTTATATATAATGAGAAACATTAATCTGTAGACCAGAATATTTCTTTGGGTATTTGAATTCCGAATTCTTTGAATTTCGAAAGACATTTAGGAATATTACCTTTAGATATGAAACACTTTTGAACAGGATCAAATTGAAAAATATCTTGAATTTCATAATGATTCTTGTCATTATGAAATTTAATTAATTCAGATAGTTGAACAATCCTTCTGCTGCCATCAGTAAATCTTTTAATTTGTATAATCAAATGAATGGCATTTCCTATGAGCTCCTGAATTGATTTTTCTGACATTTGATTTCCAACATCCATAGACATACTAAGAATTCTGCCAAGTGCTTCATTACAAGAGTTTGCATGGATTGTTGTTAAAGAGCCTTCATGACCGGTATTCATAGCTTGCAGCATGTCAAAAGATTCCTGTCCTCTGCATTCACCAACAATAATTCTATCAGGACGATTTTTAAGTGATGTTTTAAGTAAATCTTTTATGGTTACTTCATTATTAACCGAAAAAGCATTCTTAGGTTTGCTTTGAAAGGATAAGATATCATCATTAGTTAGTCTAATTTCTTTGGTATCTTCAATAACAAGAATTCTTTCTGAGTTTGGTATCAAAGCAGACAGTATTTTTAACAATGTCGTCTTACCTGTTTTGGTTCCTCCTGATATGACAATATTCAATTTAGAAATGATCGCAGCTTTCAAAAAGTGGGCTATTTGTGGTGTTAATGTCTCATAACCAACTAAATCTTTTATGGACATTTCTGTTAGTGGCGGTTTACGAATGACCAATGTGGTTCCAGATGGAGAAATTGATCGATGAACGGCTGTAACTTTCGATCCATCACTATAATCAGCTTCAAATATGGGATGTGCAATATTAAAAACTCTTTCTGCGATAATGGCTATTTTGTTTATAATGTTGATTAAATGTTCTTCTGATCGAAAGGAATATTTTTCATTTTGCTCCTTGGTTCCATCACATTTTTCGATGAAAATAGTATTAAATCGATTAACCATTATTTCAGAAACGTCTTTGTCTTCCATTAATGGCTGTATGGGACCAAGCCCTAATGTCTCGTCAAGAATCAATTTTTGAAGATCAGGTCTTATGTGCTGAGGTATTGATGGAACATGTGAATCGATAAATTCTGAAATCATATTAATAATTTTTTGTTTGAAAATTTTTTTTGCATGCTCACTTGCTGTTTGATCAGGAAAATCAGTATTTTTATAATAAGTTGATGTAATCAGTTTTTCATGAATGATGAGCGTTAATTCATCTAAATTAACATTTTCACATTGATTTTGTGTGGGTTGATAACAGGAAAATTCTTTAATATCATAGAGAATCTTCATTGTTACATTGTCAAAAGCCCTTGTAAGAAGATCACGTTCATGTTTTTCCGGATAAGCGCCTTTTGACATTTTTTTTGAAACGTATTTATCGTATGGAATTGAACCATAATCAGAGACTATTCCCTTGTCTACTTTGTTTGATACAATTTTCACTCTCTTTTGTTCAATGGATAATTGTTTCATTAAATGAGAATCAAATTTACTATGATCATCAATAAACCTGGTATCTTTTACATAAGGTATTATTATCATTGTTGACAGACATAGGATTGTTTTGGTCATTTGGGAAAAACCTGTCCCTGCATCAATGATAATCATTTCATATTGTTCTTGAAAACAATTCAATATTTGTTCAATCTGAAAGTCAGTAATTATAAATAATGGGTTTGTTGAATCATTAACAGAAACTACAGAAATGCCACTCGTATGTTTTATGGGAAGGGATTGAATATCCTTTTTAGAATATTGACCTGAAGACAATTCTAAATTTGAAATACTTTTTACCTTTGAATCATCTATATTTAAATAGGATGAAATATCTCGTGAATAAGGTAAGCTAAAATCAATTAGAAGTACGCTTTTATTTTGTTTCAATCCATTTCCATTAAGGGTTAGATATATATTAATGCTTACATTTGAAGCTATAAAACTTTTTCCAACGCCGCCTTTTGAGCTATAAATCGTTATGATATGACAAGACATTTGATACCTCATATTTTATTTATATTCTTTATTCTGGAGCTTAACCTCTCGATATACCTTTCGATATTGATTTCTTTCAATACCTCTATAACACCCCTGATAACCAAAAAGCTTTATATTCTTAGATAGATATGCCATATTTAAAAAATGTTTGAACTTTCCTGGAATCTGAACAAACACCCTGTCCTTTATAATAACAGCGTTAAATTCACCTTCTGAATTCTCTTCAACTGAAATTCTAAGATCATTTCTTAAATTATACAGAGCTGTTATTGATTCTGTTACCCATGTATAACAAAGAATATGAAACAACAGCAGTATGATAAATGTTGGAAGAACAAAACAAAATACTTCGATTGTAATAGAACCATCATTACTTTTAATTAATTTATACATGTTTTTTTGTTTTATCATTTATGATCTCCTTTTTATTTTAAGACAACAGGCTGATAATCGGGGTTGCCTTCATAAATATTTCCACCTGTAGGCTTCACTTTGACATATGCTTTTAGCTCAGGCATAAGACCAAATATTTTTAAAGCACCTAATTTAAATTTTCTAGGATTTTGAATTAACGTTAAGCCAAATTCAGTAGGATCTTCAGTTTTTCGAATTAATATGCTCAATTGCTCATAGGCTTCTAATATCGGGATTTGATTGATTGCCGGAAATCGTCCATCATGTTCACCAATATAATGGGATAAACCTGCAAGTCCATCTGCCCAGGAAGTTGTCGTTATAGGGGGGCAATATAGGCATCCCCCGGTTGTATACGTAAAATGAACAGGTCTTTGTAATCTTTCGAGTTCAAGGTTCGCCAGTTGTGTTTGAACGCTATCAGGAACGAGAATCCAATTCCTATCTTCAGGTTGGTTTTGCTCAATCACATTTTCAGCAACTTCCATAGCAAGTTTGGCATAAGCTTTATTGGCTTCATTCTGGTATTGATGTATTTGTTTGAATATTGATTTATAATAATTGATAGCAGCCTTGCCATCAAAAACAGATGTCCAAATGCATGTTTCCAAAATGTTTTTTAATTTTTTATATTCCAGCGATAGTTCTCTATTAAGATCAGCTATTTCATTTAATCCAGTAGATTGTACATTTCCCGCAGCCAATCCAGCAGCATCAGCGACAACCTGCAATCGTATTTTATCATATAACATTTCTCCGATAGGGCCAGATACAAGGGTAATCAATAGACACATAACCATCATAAAACCGATAAAAACAATAATAGCAGAACCATTATTTGAATGAATAATGTTCTTTAACTCTTTATCAGTCATTATCTCCTCCCTTTAGCTCCTCATTATACAAAGGAAACTCTCTTTGAATTTTGACATCTTCATGAGCATGAAATGTCAAAAAAATTTTGAAAAATTGATACATTTTTAGCGTTTCTTGATTGATTTCTAAGATCGATTTTCTATCAATATGATGTGCATAATCATACGCATTTTTTTTGTTTTCAATAGAACTGTATGCTCTGCAAGTACTATTTGATGCCAATGTTGTTTTCTCGTGAAGGATGAAAGCACTTGTTATTCCCATAAAAATAGCAAAGAATATGGTAATAAGGCTGAGACCAAAAATAAATTCAACAGTGATACTTCCTTCATGGTATTGTTTTGAATTTTGAACAAATGTGTTAAACATGTTTCCTCCGAAATGTATGTTGCTCTTTATTTTTAAGGTATGCATGTGATTAGCTTCTTAAAAAGTTCAATAACTTCAGATGAAAATTTTTCAAATATTGAAAATAATACAGGTATAAACGTTATACCTAAAATCATGCATAAGGAATATTCCACTGAAGAACTCCCTTTTTCGTTATTTTTTGTTTGAATATTCATGATTATTCCTTTTTATAGTGATATTTATCTTAAAGTCGAATCTATCTATTTCTTCTTTTTTAATGAATGTTCATTCTTTAATCTTTTTAAATCTTTTTTTATTAAATGATCTGAAATAGAAGGCATATCAACTTTTTTTCTTATTGTGCAGTTCATGAAAATTAAATGTGTAGAGGTTTTCTTTTCACTATGTTTTGCATTATTATATTGAATAATAGCACTCTCAGAATCAGGCGGACGTTCTGAATCTAATGTATTAATATTTTGTATAACAAATTCATCGATAAGCTGAGTCTGTCCATTTATTAATATTACTTTTTTCTTAGTACCTGTTGATTTTATGATATAATTATTATGAGTATCTTTGCTGACAGGTGAGCTAATTCTTAATTCTAAAATTACATTAATTAAATTTTTTGAATTTAAATATGGCTTAAAATTTATATCAAAGCCAACTTCTTCATATTTTTCTAACCATCTCCCATTATCATCAGATTTATAGACTGGTATTTTTAATATATCTGAGAATGTCTCATTTTCACCAGAATACGTGTAAAAGTTATGCTGAAAGAAAGATTTACCTTTTAAAACTTCTCCAAAATTATTATGTTCTGGAAAAATTTTATCCATTAACAATCCTATATTTCCAAAATAAAAAGGTTTACTACCTGTTTCTGATGATATTTTTATGTCTGCTGATGTATCAACTTTTAAATTATAATTAAAATTTGAATTGTTTGATGAATCTTTTAAGATTTCCAATACACTTAATTGAGTCTCAATTAGTTTAGCAGGTGGATGTTTGACTATTATTTCATTACTAATTTTTGGATAATACATACTAGCAATACGTTCAGCTTTAGCTTGTTTAGATATATCATCAGTGGTTCCTTCTAAAATAAATGAATCTTTGATACATTTTATCCGGATATTTTGTATACCTATTTTTTTAAGCTCTTTTTTTATTTCCATTTTTGTAATCCTATAAAATTCAGGACTTAACTGAACATAATTTAAAACATCAGGCATATTTTCGAGGAGCTTTGTTACATATTCATAATCCCTATAATTAAATACTTTACCGTGAACAATAATTCCATTTTCTGAAATATCTATTTTAATACCCTCAATTTTGCTCAACAAGTTTTTAAGCGTTTCTTTATTCATTGCAGATGTGTTGCTATAAACAACAACAATATATTCTTTTTGTTGACTTTTTTCTCCAGTAATAATAAGGTTTGTAACTCCTGCAGATATGGCTTTAATATCAATTTTTTTTCCTGTTGGATGAGGTATCACTTCAATTATATTTGTACCTTTGTTACCATCTGTTATTCTTTTTATTTTGAATGGTACTTCTTTAATGCTGGCAAATCCCTCTTGGATATAGATTGTTTCTATTTCTTCTGTATTTATTGTTTTTTTGATTTCTGTATGTAAGGTTTCAACCAATAAGAGACACAGA
>Ga0272440_1001449_pt1 | contig 19351 bp, 17 predicted proteins | sample SSMMMBAug17_FD_192440 | JGI IMG/M metagenome (GOLD analysis project Ga0272440, IMG submission 192440) | Marine sediment archaeal communities from Little Sippewissett salt marsh, Falmouth, MA, United States - SSM-MMB-Aug17 | ecosystem: Environmental > Aquatic > Marine > Wetlands > Sediment ...
GAATACTTAGGGCTAATATTATAAATTGTGAATTGTTTTGAAACTGGCAACAAAAATTTTTTTTTATTATTCAGTAAATATTTTTTGTTATTCAGTAAAATTGTGGGAAAATAGAGAAAATCGTAACGATGATGTGATTTTTTTTACCCTATACCAGGATGTATTACAACTGTTGTGAGTAGAAAAGTCTATCACCAATTCAATTAAGATTAAGGATTTCCTTAAAGCATTAACGCGTTAATGCAAAAGATTTAGAAAAATTAACAATCTATTTTTACTATTATACTAATGATAATTTATTCATTTATTTTTGAAAAAAGATCATCAACTTGTTGCAATAATCTTTCTGACAGTTGCTTTTTTTGAACAAATATAGGCAAACGATTATCAAGAACTTCATTGACCGCAACAATTGTTCGACCCGTCTCAATTTCACTTACACGCATTGAAACTTGTACATCTGTTTCGGAAGGCTGAACCCATCCAGAAAGTAAAAGATTCGCTGATAATATTTTACCCAATGTCAGTCTTCTTGTAGGATCAATAAGGCGTGAAGAACCAAAGTTTAATTCTTCAAGAACATTGTCAAGATCTTCACGTTCGACGACCTGAATTTTTCCTTGTTGAAGGAATTGCTCTGTAATCACTGATGAAATTAACTGATTTTTTCCATGACCTTCATCTTTTGAACGAATATCAATCATTAAGGTTGGTAAACCAGAAGCATTTGTTTGAACAACTTTTCTACCATGAGGAATTTTTGTTTCAATAGAAGCGATATTCTTATCCATTCGATCTGTTTTTTCCTGTTGTCTGGCCATAAGAATTTTATGTTTAATATCATTGACAATGGTTTGGTGAAAACTGTCATCAGCAGAGATAACTCGAAGAACTTGTGTTTCATTTGGAGTGCCAAAAAATGTTAAGGCCGCAATAGAAGCTGTGATTATCATAAATGCACAGGTCAGAAATACATATAATCCCATCTTTTTCTTATCCGTTGACTTTGAATCAAACATAATGACTTCTTCCTCATCATCAGAAGAAGTTCTCGTTTTATTTGAAAATGTTTGATAAAAAGGCTCATCAGGGATTTCCTCAGGTAAAGCTTTATCTGAATATTGAACCGTTGGATCTCCGTAAAGTATATAACTTGACCAGGCAATCGTTTCTTCACCAAATTCTTCTATCAAAGCCCATCTCGCTTTATTGATTGCTTCTCCAACGGGTATTCCCTGGCGAACTTTTTCATAAAAAACAAGTGCAAATTTTCGGCTGGGCTCATCAAGTATTTCGCAAAAAGTTCCTATATAATGTTTAACTCCAGAAATTAAAAAAGCATTTGCAAGTCCATAAACATTATTTTCAAAGCTATCATCCAAAGCCCATTTTTCAGTCCGAGCTGATTGACAAGCATTTGCAAAAAACATGGATGGCATTGGCATTGCACCTGCCATTTTCTTGATTTCGGAAGCTTTTAAGGACTTCTGGGTCAATCTAAAACCACTCTCACCAATATTTTCATTTTGATAATCTGCATGCCCAGCAAAGTGAACCATGTCATAATTACGCATTTTTTCTTTAATGGCATCTGTTGTAACATTATCAAAAAATGAAGTTACGTGAATTTGATTTTTATATCGATCCATATAATTGCGAAGTTGAAGTCCTTCCTGATATGCACCGTTAAGATCACCACGTGGATCAGCAATTAATAACATCCTTAAAGGATTTTTTAATTCTCTATCATTGTTTGTAGGAAGCGTTTGCCTGGTTTTTACCGATCGTCCCATACAAAATCGCTGACACAGAAATTGGTTTCCATCAAATAATAGTTCCCATGGAATCTGAACAAGCTGATCATCAACTGTAATTTGTAAAAATTTAGCTTGAGAAAAGCGAAGCTTTTCTTTAGTTGATTGAGAAAAAAGCTCATCATAAAAAATTTGCCCAATTTCTCTTAAGCTTGTCAATGCTTTTTTGGAAACACGACCACTTCGATTGGTTGTATTCAGCATTTCAACCATCTCATGACAGCGCATTTCAATTTTTTCAATGGGAACATCTAAAGTGTCATAATGCTGAATAGAACTCAATTCTCCACATCGATTCTCGTGAATCGTTGTTTTAACGGTTTTGCCTTCTTGTGTAACATCAATATTGATGACACTATGCCCATTGTCTGCATTGTTCTTTGTTTGTATTGTTTCTATCATTCCATACCACCTACTATCTATTACGGAATTCAAAAGAAAAACAAATCTTACATAATGATTCAAAAAATATTCTGGTACTGGAGAGAAATATGACCTTCTTTACTCTTTTAAGAAGGTTCCTGAGCTTTTAACTATGTTCGTTAAGTCCGGGATTACAACTGTATTTTATTACCAGATGATATTTTTTTTTGTTAGACCTATTTTATTTAATTTGAAAGAGATATCTTCCTAAAGTTACGCCATCTCGTGTAAAGGTCAATTTATAATGATCAAAAGGAATATTTTCAAATAAAACAGAATTCTCTTCAATGATATCTGATGCAATTTCTCTATCAATGATTGGTGTACCAAAGTCTAACTTTCTTTTAAGAAGTATCACTCGAATTTTATCTGCTTCAGATGCTGACCGTTTAACTTGAATTTTTATCTGGGCAAGATTATCACCAGTTTTTTGAATTTCAATATCTGTTTTTAGATGATCAAATTTCTTTCTTCTTCTACTTTGATTCCTGGCAACAACAAGACGTGAACCTCTAATTGGTGCGAATTGCCATTCTGTCCAAAAAATCATCCCAAAATCAGAAATCACCATTTTCATCTGCTCTACCCAACGTCTGATTCGTGTTGTCAAAATATTTCGAAATTTTTCTTTTTTATGAATAAATTGCTGAACAATCGATTGAGTCACATATTCCGGAACTTCCTGATATTCGAAATTTTCATAGTCATTGATCATGCTATTGGCTACAACGATCATCTCCAGACAACAATCACATGTTGATAGATGACTCTCTATCTTTTTTCGTTCATCCATATTCAGTCGACCTTCAATAAAGTCAACCAAAATTTCTTCTGTTGGACAAATGCTTTTCATAAAACATCTCCAATGGCATATTTTTTGCTTAGATATTTTGTATGATCCGATAAAAATTCATATGTTGTTTGAGATTTTAGCCTGAACATATTTTCATTGGATATACACCGTTACTCAGGACAAATAGAAATAAAAAAAATTCACTATGTTCTGTGATCTCGTAATAGCCAACCAGATATTAAATAAAATCAACTTGTAATAATAATTAGTTTCACAATACCATAGTTTGTTATGTCATTTCAATACATATTTGACCCAAAATTCACTTTTTTATTTTATACCCCTTTATTAAGAATAGACACAATTTTATCGATTTTCTTACACTAAAATTTTTCTTTTAATGCAATTTCTATATGTTTTTTTAATCTTTCAATCGATCGATGCTTCAAAGTATGTGCATTTGCTACAGATATTTGCATAATTAATGCGACCTTAGGAACCGGTAAATCTTGCTCAATATGTAATTTTATAAATAATCGATCCCTTACTGATAATTTTTGAATGCATTTTTTTATCAGTTGTTTTTTTTCTTCCTCTTCAATAGTTTCCATTGCCCCCAATTCATCAGATAGAATTTCTGCGGCTTCTTCAATGGGGGCTCGCATATGATACCAGGTTGCATCGCCACTAATTTCTCTTAATTGGTTCAATACAGCACGGCAGGTAATTAAACGTATCCAGGATGCTAAAGAACACCCATTTTTTCCTCTAAACTGCCTGAGTTTTTTGCATTTTTTTTCAAGTAACAATATAAAAATAGTGTTATGAAAATCTTTCAAATCTTCATCATCAAAGGGGACATTACTGGCCATCAGTGTATGTTGTACATATCGAAACACCAGAGGAGAATACCTACGAATCAAAACTTCAATCGCCTGATCATCCCCGCTTAGGCATGCATTAATCAACGCACGATCTTCTTCAATTGAATATCTCATTGAGTAATAACTCTATCTTGAATGGAAACAGGACGACTTGTATGAAAGATTATCATTTTTGATGAATGAATACCCTTTTCAGTAACGCGTCCAAATCCTAATAATTTTGGCTCATTGTCAAGTTTAGCTGGTTCAAATATAATCATTCGGTTTTGAGATTTTAGCTGATGCTTTCCCAATGATATTTGAATAACATTATTTTCTATTTTTTTAATATGGCCGTTCATAATGGGAAATTCATTATGAATTCTAACACTTAAGCTATTTGCCATGCGTGTAACGGAATCATTACTTTTCGTTTCACTATATGCATCTTTTACCGTAAGCACACTTGTTGTCTCATTATCAATAACACGAACGGCAACTTCAACGCCATATACTGATTCAACGAAATTTCCTGTCAGTGTACAATGAGAAACTTTCATTTCATCATCTTCTTGAATTGGATTCAATTCTGGATCGAATTGATTTGAAAATTTAGGGATGACATAAAATCGGCCTTTTTGAACAAATAAGTTTAACAGCTTGTGTTGAAATATATCCCTTGCTTCTATTGCATCTTCTGTGGCTTTTAGTTGATTCATCGCAACATGTAAACGCGATTTTAACTGTGAAACCTCAGGTATCATTCTTGTAAAAGAAAGCTTTCTTATGAGAGTCTGTCTATTTTTATTCTTTATTGTTAATTGAATATTATTTTTTTCTTCAGTAAGTTTTAAGGGGATACTAAAATATACAAATTTTCCTTGATTCATGTCAATGTGACGTTGATTAATCATAAATGTTTCTAATGCAGATGAACTTGAAATATAACCCTCTAAATAAATTTTATCTGTATAAACAACATTGGTTTGTTTCCATTCTGACAACGTTAAATTGATATGTTTAGAGTTGAAAGCACATAAAAAAGAATCCTCACGACTGGCAAGCATTTGTTTTTCAAATGTTTGTATTGTTTCTTTAATATTAATCAAAGCCTTTGATTCATTTCCTGCTTTATCAACCGCTTGAAGCAAAAGATTTTCTTGATTCTCTTGATCAACAATATGTCTTATACAAAATCGCTGATTTTTTTCACCAGAAAGGCTGATTTCATTGTTGTCAATCATTAGTGTCTTCGTTCCTGAAATATCAGTCAAAATGCCTTCTATCTGGAAAGTATTCTGGTTGAGCTGAGTAAAAGATACTAATTCAATAATTGGGCTCTGATAATCAACACCAATTGTATAGTACTTTGTTACCGTTCCACCCAACAGATTTTTGGCATTTACTGGAATATGATGCACTCCCTGAGGCAAAAGAATATTTTTTTTAAAATTAATATTTTGTTTAGAGCCGCTAATATCAAAAAATTCCCCATTGATTAGAATCTGGCAAATATATTGATCATCTGTAGCTGTTCCTTCAATGGTAACATTTTCATTTCGTGTCCAGGGTGTTATTTCATTTTTAATCAGAGTAAGTGAGGGTTGATTGATTTTTAAATTCTTATTTTGCATCTGTTTTTTTCTAATTTGATCTAAGTAATATAAGGCTTTTGCAGAAGATTCCTGAGAAATAGATAGTTTGAATTCATTGAGAGCATCATCGTGATCACCCTGTAAATAATAGGCAAACCCTAATTCACGATGTGGAAAATAATCAATAAAATGCATTCCGTATGTACGAATCATTCGCTTATCGGTATGTTCTTGTTGAATTGCTTTTCTAAAATCAGACATGGCTTCATTTAAACACCCACCTTCCAAATAAGACTTACCTCTTTCATAATAATTCCACCATCGACTTCGGAATGCACCATCAATAACCCCATAGTTTTTTTGATTCTTTATACAAATTGGTCCCGGATGTGGAACTGCACACGCAGTGACTAAAAGCATGAGACCAATTATACTGATAAACGCTATTGTATGATTTATTTTCAGCATGAAACGATCATTCTTCTTTGACATAAATTTTTGCCGAATCAACACAGCCTCCATAACCTGGATTTGTAGCTGTTGTACCGACATTTAACGAAGCGATTCCTGTTGATCCCGTAGGAACAATGAAAAATTGAATGTCCCCTAAAAAACATGGTAATCGCTGACCTGGCCATCGTCCATTCCATTCAAACCATGCAATCAAAACATATTGATCCGTTGATGGATCCGAATCCAAATCATGATTGTCTGGCTGAACGACTGGAGATTTAAATGTATTAAAAAAATGATCTGCTTTTTGAAACATCAGCAGATGGCTATTAAAAAATAATCGAACCCCATACCCCAATAAGGTATTGTCGTTGTCAGTAACATCATAGTATAATGATATGGTTACTGATTGTCCGGGCTTTGCATATAGAGAAACAGGATCAAGCCAAAGGTATTGACAATGAATATCCTTAGCCATCGAAATAGTGTAATAGCTAATGATCACTATCATAATGGCGTTTATCATTATTAACTTTTTCACAATACAATTCTCTTGGGCATACACGAAATTGTCAACGTCTTAAAGAAAAAAATTAATCTGGCTTAATTTGCCGTATATATTCTACTATATCTGCAGAATTACAACGGGTACAATCAGGTACGTTCAAATTATAAATGAGCTCATAATCACGAAATCCAAACAAGTATCGAACCAATAACAATCCATCTGCTAACGCATTTACTGCGCCATTTCCGTCAATATCAAAAAGCATGTACATATTTTCAAGAAGCGGTTCAATTTGTTCTGCTTTTGTCCGTACAGCATAAGGTCCAATAGCATTATCAACAAGAGGCTGATTTCTGAAACCATACAAATAGCCCATAATTAACAATCCATCTGTCAAAGCATCTTCAACACCGTTGCCATCAATATCCAAATTTCCTCTTTGTGCTTGATAAAGCGCATTCGCTGCGTAAAAATGATATGTTGAGTCAATATAAGATGGTCGAACACGAATGTAACTACTGTAACCCTCAGGCATATTTGAACTCACCGAAAAAGTTGCCGTACATAGTTTTTGGGGAAGAACGGTATCTGGCCAATGCGCTGAGTCATCTTTCCAAGAAAGGCCGATGAATTGATCTGTATGAACATCATTATCCAAGTTTGTGTTGTCAGTATCTATTGTATAGGAGGATATCTGTTTGCCATTTGAAAAAACGGAACGAAATGATTCCCAAATGATATCATTAGAATTAAAAAAAATGTTAAAGCCAACCCCAGTTGAATGAGAAATATTATCGGTTGCATTATACGAAATGTCCACATCGAAGTGGCCTCCGGGCACAACTTTTAATTGATCGGGTTGTAAAGTAATCACTTGATACGGTTGTCGATCATCAGTTTCAGAGTTATAATATGCCTGATAAGGCAAATTCTTTTCTCCAGGATTTCTATTACTGATATACTCGAAATAATTGGCGTATCCATCGGCATCATTATCATCCATCGCATCAATAAACAAAGGATCCAGCCCAAATTTAAGCTCCCATCCGTCGTCAATCCCATCGGAATCAGAATCTGGTTCACAGGGGTTTGTCTCACCAATATCAACATATCCATTTTGATTAATGTCCTCTTCGCCATCAAGCAAAAGATCGCCATCTGAATCTTGTACGTTGACATCTGTACAGCCTGTTATTGTTTCCATGCAGTCAGGAAGACCATCGCTGTCCTTGTCTTTGATAATAAATGTTGCTTCAATTTGTTGATCTGTTCGAACATTTATAAAGTTATGATTTAATATAACCCCTCTTTCAATACCATTGATCCAAACGTTTTCAACTTCATAACATCTTTCTGCAAGAACCTTAAAAATAATGCTATCATTGTATTCCAAAATGACGGGTTCCGAGGGTGATAATGTGCCGTGCTCACCAGAAATGGGAACAATTGTAAATCGTTTGATATCAAAATTGGCATAAATATGCTTATCTCTGTCCATAATAATACTCATGTCACCACTACCTGATGCATCACCTGACCATCCCGTAAAAAGAGAACTTTCTGATGCAAGCGCTGTTAGCAAAACGCCTGTATCATAATCATATTCATATGTCCCTTCCATTGGCTTGACCATACCGGTTCCCGATCCTTTTTTTTCAATTGTAAGTGTTACCCGGTCAATTGTAAAAATAACATTTACCAAATGATTGGAAGTAACAGCGTCAAAGTTATATTCGTTTATTGGTCCAACGGACTCTCCATCGATAAAAACAGATTCAATGTGATGATGTAAATCCGGAATAAATTTAATTTTTTGTGCAGTATTATGAACGACATCAATCATATTCGATGGCGAAATATGTCCAGGCCCCTGGGCAGTAGACTCAATTGTCCAAGGTTGGAAATTAATCGAAATGGATGGTGCAAAAAACCGGTGCGTTGATGCATGAGAGCTGGTGGTAAAATGAATGGCACTATCGGTATTTTGATTGACAGTCTTTTGTGTGGCAAACGACATTGAAAACAAAGAATGCGGAACTTTTGTACCAGACCAGTTTCTACTGACATCCATCCAGGCTATTTGTATACATTTGTCTGTATTGGGATCATTATCTAAATTGGAATCATCGGTTTTGGGAACCAGATCATGTCCACTCAGCATACCATTATCGTAAACATTTTTAAAACCCTGCCATGTTAAGAGATTAGAATTATAATGGAGTCTAACGCCTATTCCTGGTAAATATGAATTCTGATCCGTCGTTGTGTAGTCGACCATCCATTCAATGCTTGCTCCTGGTGCAACTCTTGTATCGCTCTTTTCGCTATAGATCATTTGGTAACGGTTCCCTTCTGGATAGTATGTGAATGCACGGTTTAATGTTGTTGTTTTGTCGTAAGGATTTTGTAACGTCACTGGTACTGTTTTTGATGAATAGGGCGGAGACAAACAAGTAATTAATGAATTTGTTATTGTAATGACATTTGCCTCGGTTTCACCAAAAAAAACCATGCAATCAGAATGAAAATACAGTCCTTTGATATCAACTAAGGTACCACCAGTTTCAGGTCCATATACTGGTGTTACTTTTTGTACATGCGGTCTTGGCATAAAAATAAACCAACACGCTTTTGTTGACTCTTGTTCCGTTTGCCATACAGATGCTATTTTTCCTAAAACTCTGATACAGTGTGCGCCTTCTGAAAGGTTGTACAAAGATATTGGAAGGCTACTTGGAATCTCTTCTGAAAATTCAGACTTATCAAGACTATATTTATAATGACTAATACCAGTACCAGACACCTGAATCTGTGCATAATTATCGTGAATCGTTCCCTGAGGTGCCCCAATCAGTTTAGCTTTAGGACAGATTACGGCTATTCCCGAATTTTGGGTTTGAGCCTGAATAGGTTTAATATCCTGGTCGTATAATGTTACTTGATTCAATGTGAGTTCACTGACTGAACAATAATCACCAATAACCTGAAATGTAATTCGCGTTAATAACAAGCAGTCATCAATTATTTGCCATGTGTTTGCATATTGCGTAATATTTATAGTTCCAGAAGAATTGGCATTGGTAATATTTCCATGAATACCACCTTCTATAGCTATTATTTTAAGTACTTTCTGGTCAAATAAAAGAGTGTAAGCATACGAACTTAACTCATGATCAGATGTTGTCAGTCGAATATCTGTATCAAAATTTTTTCCAATTTCAAATTCTTGCTCCTCAAATGAAAACATCATGAGGGGTTCATTAGCCTTCGCAGTATCGCAAAATATTTGCGCCGCAACAAAAAATATGACGAACAGTGGAATGAGAGATCGCATCCTATTCATCTTCAACTCCCAAATCTTTATGTCTTCTCAAAAAAGCGGATCAATGTAATTCTACATGTGATCGTTAATCATTCAAATCGATGGTTCAATCTAATTGTAAAAATAGAAAAATACCTGTATGGGTAAAAAAACTAAATAAATAAAGAGCAAAGAAAAAAATGACACATTCAATAAATGTGGCGGATATTGTAATTTATTCTGGCATTCGAGCTATCTGCTGAATGCCACTAATGATATCATTCATTTTGATTTTATCATCTCCTGTAATATCATTACACGTTACTGATGTCATTCCTGAAAAAAATTGTAAACATTTTATCATGTCAAATAAATCTGGACACTGAACAGAAATAGTACTGCTATGTGCTATTGTTGAATAGAGCAATATATCGGATTGATATTGAGCTGTTTTTTCTTCTCCAATAAGTATAGATATTTGGCTAATAAATGCCGATAGTTGATCAAAATAACTGCCAATCAACGGTGTTATCATACTTGCTGTTTCTAAATCAATCAATGGCATCCCATTGCTCTGATCTTGTGTTAATCGTTTTATAGAGTCTTGTGTTAATTGATAGCCTGATATTTCTACAGGCATTTCATCGTCATCGCCAAAAAGAGAATAGTTAAAAATATTAAACGGTAATTTGAAACAATCCTTCATACATTTGAAATTTGCAATAATTAAGCTGACAGACCCTCTTGGTTCATTTTGAAATACACCAGCAACCGTTATCATTCCATTTCCATTGTCATTTGACGTAGGGGGATAAGGTTGACCTGGTGTCTTTCCTGAGCTAAGTGAGATAAATTGAAGGGCTTTATGGTAATAAGATATCGCTAAATTAAAAGATCCTAATGATTCAGAGCCAACATCAGCAATAATTTCGATAGAAAGAGTGGTCTCAGTTCCTGTTTGAATATTTTCATTAATATATATTTTTGCATTGCCAGCGTTACAAGTTTCTACTGCTATTAAACATATTAGTACGCTAATAATCCATATAAAGACTGACGGTAAGAAATGATTTTGATCCATTATCGGTACACCTGTATTTGATTATCATAATATTACATGAGCATTTCCGCGTTTTCATAATACATATCAAACCATTTCACTTCTTTCAATCAGTTTTAATTTTTTTGATATCTTTAAAGCAGTTATCTCCTTTATATGATTTTTTACCTTAAAAAGTTAAAAGCCCTCCTATTTAAACAGACACAAATATTTCATTTTTCTTACACAAAAAAAATTATTAGTTGATTTTTTTTTGGCTTCTACTCCTAAAAATAATTTTGGCACTTTCTTTGCAGATTTAGTGCTCATCTATAGCAACAATATTTACTGAGAAAGGCGATCTCATGAAAAAAAATTTTAAGCGTCATTTTCAAAATTATTTAATCAATGAAAAAATGCAGTTAACCTTAACGTTCCAATTTCTCATTATTTCAGTTTTATTCACAATTTTAATCGGGATGTTAATGTTTTTTGTTATATGGCCAGTTGTAAAAATTTATATTCCGCCTGCATTGGTTTCAGTATTGATTCAACAATTGGTATCAAAATTATACTCAACAAGTTTTATATTATTATTGGTTATCGCTGGTTTTAGTATTATCTTTACTCATCGTATTGCAGGACCTGTGTATCACCTTGAAAAAACACTTGAGCGACTCATTGATGGAGAGGATGTTAACTTGATCAATTTAAGAGATGGCGATGAGCTACAGGGGTTGGCATCCAAAATTAACCAGGTTATATTATATATGAAAAAATCCAAAAGAGTTGATAATGGTTAAATACTTCTTACTTTGAACACGATGATCGAAAAAAACATCTCAGTAAATTTATGAATATATTCCTAACATTATCGGAACCCATGTTTTGTAAGAAACGTCATATCAATACCTGATGAGTTTCTTTTTATTTTCCCACCTGGCATCATTAATTTTTCTACATATTTTCCAATCATATCCGTCTCTATATTCACCATTTGTCCAACAGGTTTTAGACCAATGGTACATATTTTTGCGGTATGAGGAATAATGCTCAAATAAAAACGATCTTTTTCCAGGCGATTAATGGTCAGGCTGATACCATCAACGGCAACTGATCCTTTATGAATCATGTATCGACAAACATCGGCTTGTGTAGATATTTCTACAATAACAGCATTATCCTGATTTTTTCGCTCTGTAATTTTTCCCAAGCCATCCACATGGCCTGATACCAAATGACCATCAATTCGATCTGAAAGCCGCATGGCACGCTCTAAATTAACCCTTTCGTTTGTCTTGACATATTGAAAAACTGTGTTTGAAACCGTTTCCGGAGCAACATCAACATCAAAACAATTACCCGCAATTTTTACAGCAGTCAAACACACTCCATTCACAGCAATACTATCACCTATTTGGGTTTGATCCAGAACGAAATCAGATACAATAGACATCTTCATACTGTTTCCCGATTGATTAATATGCGTGATGGTTCCGAGCCCCTCAATAATTCCTTTAAACATAATCCAAATTCCTTTATTTTTTAGGCCAAGGACAACAGGGTTGTGTTTTCCATCGATTATGCACCCAAAACCATTGTTCAGGATATCTTCTTATCATTGCTTCAATATTGTTGTTGTATCGTTGAGTATTTGTAGCAAGCTCCCAATATTCGTCACTTACGGGAATGAAGGGTATTTCTGGTTGAAATTCACCAATAAAACCATTTTCAGTGCGAATGACATATAAAGGCACAACGGGAGCCCCTAATTTTTTTGCCAGACGCGCAAGGCCGGTATTGGTGCATGCCAGGGTATCAAAAAAATTAACAAAAACACCTTCATACCAGTCAACTCGTTGATCATTAAGCAATACAACATGATTTTTTTGTTTTTTATCAGATAAAGAACGTACAATGGTACGAAAAGGATGTTTACGGGTCTGCAAAACTCGGGTGCCATGACGTGTTCGTACATTGAGAAAGAATTGCTCAAGTGGTAAAAAGTCCAACTGTCTGGCAACAATATTTGAAATCCATCCATATCTTTTTTGAACAAAAAAACCTGCTTCACGAAGCAATTCCCAATTACCAAAATGAGCCGATAATAACAGAACGCCTTTGCCTTGAGAGTGCGCTCTTCTGAGATATTCAATGCCTTTAACTTCGTAAGTATCCAATGTTTTATTAGATACAGATATCCAACCGATATCAAAACAAATTCGTCCCAAATTTTCAAAGCATTTAATGGCAATACGTTGAATTTCATCTGGTGTTTTATCTTTTCCAAAGGCAATGTTCAAATTTTTTATAACAACCTTTCGGTGTCGTTTATCCAGACGATAAATGAGTCGTCCAAGAGCGTCTCCCAGGCGATCACGCCATTGTTTGGGTAAGATTCCCATGCCGGTAAAAATACATTTAATCAAAAGATATGAAAGTTTCTGGCTCATAATATTTTTCCTCATTTGTGTCGTCATTTAATGACTGTTTCAATTAACATGATGAAAATAATTATCATGTTATATCATTTTAAAATTTATTTCCCACAACACTGCTTAAACTTTTTTCCGCTTCCACAAGGACATGGCGCATTTCTGCTAGTATGTTTTTGTAATGGTTCGGGTAATTGAATATAGTGATAGCTGATTGCCAGTAAAAACAATAAAACAGAAATAAACTGTCTTCCACCATTGATCAACATAAATACCCAAAATTCACGAATAGTAGCTGAATATGAATCCAAAATCAGTCCTTTTTCGGTTTGAGAAATCAAATGCAGTGGATGATCAATCGATATTGCAACAAATAACAATAAAGTACCGCATAAAATAGAAAATAATCTGCGTTTTATTGAAAGTCCTGGCCATGATAAGAGTAACGAAAACATAATGATTGGATGACTATATAATGTACTTGCGTGAATACTGTATTTGACATCACGCCATGTACCATTTTTTCCGAAGTCGTCAGTAAAACGCCTTACGATAGAAATATGAACGGAAATTTCCTGACTCATGCCTTTTGTTTTATTTTCTTTATAGACCATTTGATGGATTTCATAATCGGAGTGTAACCACTGAATCTGTGTTTTAATCATTGGCAATATGGCTTGAACATAAACAGGTCCGAATCTTAATAAAACCATTGTCAAAATCACGCATGAAAGAACAAGACGAATTGTAAACGTCATAATTGGGAATTTATCATGCCGCTGTTTGTTGCCCATCAGGCTTTCCCCCTATCTGAATCCAGAAAATAAAAAAAATAGCGCCTACAAAAATATAGAATGATTGACCAATATACATATGCAAAATATCAAAAATTTCAGGTTTATATTTTAATGAGTAATACAGTGCAATAATTCGTATAAGGTTTGACATGTACAACAATAATGTTCCAAGGATAATACCAATGGTTTTAACAAATAGTGGCATTTGAAAAGCCATTAATGCAGATACCACCAGAATAATCCCTTCAGTTCCTTCACACCCTTCTTCAATAATCATTCGAAGAGGGCCTGAACGTATTTCGTTGTTATGAACTTTTGTTCGTTCTGATGGATGAATAAAATTTATCAAAAAAGAACTAACATCTGCATTTAATCGATGAACAATTAACTGAGCGGTATAATTTTTACTCCAATAATACAGGCTTTGTCCGCAAATAAAAAAAAATATAAAAAAAAGAATGAACTGTATTTCTTTTTGATTGGTGCGATAAAAACTTTTGATATAAAAACTAAGGTTCATAAGTGATTTGCCTTTGCTATTATTTAACGTCAGTATTATCTATCATTGATATCAATTGTTTTTCGATTTGTCACATAACAGTTATATAATTTATTGTGATTCGTCAAAAAAAAAGCGAGGTATAAAAAATACCACGCTTTTTTTATATACTTTTTTAATTAAAAAACAAAATCAATTCATAAAACTCCACAGAACCCCTGCTGCGATCGCAGAACCAATAACACCAGAGACATTTGGTGCCATAGCATGCATTAAAAGAAAATTGCTCGGGTCTTCTTCTTGACCAACCACTTGAACCACACGAGCTGAGTCCGGAACGGCTGAAACGCCAGCTGCCCCTAATAAAGGATTAATTTTCACTTTTAAAAACAGATTTATAATTTTTGCAAAAAGAACGCCGGATGCTGTTGCAATGCCAAATGAAACTGCTCCGAGGAAGAAAATTCCAACAGAACTGGGGGTAAGAAAAACATCCCCTTGCGTACTGGCACCTACCGTTATACCCAATAATATCGTAACCGCATCAATAATTGCTGTTCTGGCAGTTTGGGCCAAACGCTCAGCAACCACGCATTCTTTCAGAAGATTTCCAAAAAAAAGCATTCCCAGTAAAGGTAAAGCTGCGGGAGCCAGAAAACAGCACAATAAAAAACCAACAATGGGAAAAATAATTTTTTCCAGCTTGGATACATCCCGTGCTTCATGCATTTTGATCAGCCGTTCTTCTCTTGTTGTTAAGAGTTTCATAATGGGAGGCTGAATAACGGGCACTAATGCCATGTAAGAATATGCTGCAATTGCGATAGGACCTATTAACGAAGGTGCCAATTTTGCGGATAAAAATATAGCTGTAGGACCATCAGCACCGCCGATAATTCCTATTGAAGCAGCTTCATTCGGTGGAAATCCTAAAAATAAAGCGCCTAAAAACGTCAAAAATACACCCATTTGAGCAGCAGCACCTAAGAGCATTAATGTTGGCCTGGCCAGCATGGTTGAAAAATCAGTCATTGCTCCAATGCCCAGAAAAATCAATGGTGGATACACACCTGATTTGACTCCCCAATACAAGTAATGTAGCACACTATTATCTTCATATATCGCCAATCCCAATCCTTTAAAAACAGGGATATTGCCCATCAGAATACCAAAACCAATTGGAACTAAAAGCAAGGGCTCGTAATGTTTAGCAATTCCAAGATAAATAAATACGAGTCCGACAGCAATCATGATAATATATCTGTAATCTGCCAGAGCAAAACCAGTATTTGACCAAAAATTGGCAAATAATTTTAATATGTCATCCATGTTTATCCTCTTCTATATATAAATAATCTCTGAAATAATAAAATCTGATTCAACGATCATTCAGCATGCCAAAAAAACAATCCTTTGCCATCGGGTTTTATAATGTTTGCATGAAGCAATTGGCTGACCGTATAATAAGGCCTTGAAAGACCTCTTTTTTCAGATAATTCTATTAATCGAGGCAGAGAAAAAGGTTCTCCCATCCATGATATCAAATAACGATACTGTCGGACAGCTTCTTTGATATTGCTATCTAACGCTAATTTTTTTGAGGGGGTCTTTTTTGGGGTCTGTTTTTTTTCGGGTTTTGGTTCTCCATTTCCTTCAATCATGGCTATTATTTTAGGAAATAACCGGATAACCATTGATAATGTTAGCAGACCAGTAAAAACAATCATTATCCCGATAAATGAAATCGCCCAGCCATTATGATAAGCAATGGCTTCAAATCCATACATATTCATTCCTCCAAAAAGAGTTATTGTTATTAACCAACTGAGTTCATTTCATCATTTGTTCGACTTTGTGCAAAAGCGATGCGTTCACCAACATTGGCATATACCTTTCCCATTATTTTATCTCCTAAGGTAGAGTCTTCCTGTACCAGGCGCAATAGTTCCCTACCATCAAATGCCAATACTTCACCTGATGTCAATGCTACTGCCGTTCCTGTATATTGATAGGGTCGGACAACCGTTGACCATCCGGTTATTTCACCACGTTGATGAAGGGTATATGCTGTGCCATCGCTAAAAAAAACCAGAAAATCACCTGACAAAATTACAAAAAAAGTATGTGCCGGATTTCCCATCTCAAACAGCTTCTCTCCTTCATTGACACTGCTTGTTTCGCTAATTGCGTGAACCTTGGCGGCTTCGGAATCTGATAATTCCTCGAATAAATCCAATTGCTGTAATTCTTCAAGTGTCATATCACGCATATCCTTTCAATGAAATTTTGATAAAATTTATACTTATATCAGAAAGAAGTTGACCTTTCAATAAAAAAAGTCCAATTCGTGGGAAGTAGAATGGATAATAATTTATAATACATTTGTATAAAAATAAAAGGATCTTATTGGTAATTGATTCATTTTGTTTGCGGAAAGCCTGCGTCTGATGACTATTGCTTCAGGGTTTATTAAGCATGGTTGTTATTTGGGATAACGTGCTTACCCTGCACAAGGAATAATTTTTTGAGGGTCTAAAACCATGATCATATGATCATCTTGTCGGAGAACATAAAGCAATGGAATCGTTTGATCTGTTATTTCATCTTTGTCACTTGAGTTCATTTTCGAGGTTTCAGCAACTTGTGTGACTTCATCAGCTGTGATAGCATACATTTTTCCCTGGCGATGCAAAACAATCATACGGTTGTCTGGATGAATTGACTGATCGGGCATTTTGAATCGTTTTCTCAAATCCAGGACAGGAATCACTTTTCCCTGCAAATCAATAACCCCCATCATCCATTCCGGTGCTTCTGGAACAGGTGAAATGGCTACCATCCGAAGAACGCGATCAACATACTCCAATGGAATAGCATAAAAATGCTTTTCCAAACGGAAACAAACGACATGTGTATTATTGGGAATGTTATGATTCATATATCCTCTGCTTGTTGATTTTTTTCAAAGCATGCCGTAAACCAGAATGTAGAACCTTTATCTTTTTGCGTATCGACACCTATTTTCCCATCCATTAATTTGACCAATTTTTTGCATATTACCAGTCCTAAACCTGTTCCTCCATATTTTCGTGTAACAGAAGCATCCACCTGAGAAAAAAGTTTGAATAAACTTTTCATGTCGTGTTGTTGAATTCCAATGCCATTATCGATAACAGAAAAATGCAAAATATAAAAGGTAGGACTCTCTGATTGAAGGTTTATTTCTAAATGAATGGCGCCTTCATTTGAAAATTTGATGGCATTGTCAACGAGATTCGCAATTATTTGTTGTAATCGAATGGGATCACCGAATATTTTATTAGGAACATCTTCTGCGAGCATATGCGTTAACTGTAAACCTTTTCTGTTAGCTTTTATTTTAAATAAGTCGAGAATCATTTGAATAGTATTCAATAGCTCAAATTGGTTTTTTTCCAATTTGAGCTGCCCCGTATCAAGACTTGAAAAATCAAGTAAATCATTAATCAAAGATAACAGATCATGCGCTGAATCTTCTATAATTTTAATGCATTGTAATTGATTTTCATCAATAATTAAATCTTTTAAAATACTGGACATGCCTAAAATGCCGTTCATTGGCGTTCTTAACTCATGACTGACATTTGTTAAAAACTCACTTTTGGCCTTATTAGCGTCTTCTGCGAGGACAGCTAATCTTTTTAGTTCTTCATTTGCCTGGTTTAATTTTTGAGTACGTTCAAGAACTCGTTGTTCTAAAGTTTCATTTTGCTTGATAATTTTTTGTGCCATTTGGTTAAGAACAATTACGAATTGCTCAAATTCAACGTATGATGACTGACTTTTTGATTGAACATATTGACCGGATCCGTATGATTCAACAATTGTATTCAGTTCTTGAAAAGGCTTTTTTAAAACAGCTTTTAAAAAAAAACCTGTTGTCAGTATAATCATAATAATGACTACCAGCAAGGTTTGCATACCTGATATCAAAAAAGCTTTATTGTTCCGGGTAAATGTATCTGAAGAAATACCCATTTCGATTCGGCCAATATTATCTTCTTCATAAGTGATATCCCATTTTAATTGAACCGAGTCTTGTAATTCCTTTTTTTGATGGCTAAAAATAACTCTGTTCATTGGGTCAAAAATAAATAACCGACAGATCAAGTTATTGTTATTAATATAGGATTTACCAATTTCACAAATATTTTCCCTGTCAATATCCCACAGAGGAGTTACCAGACTGGATGTAATCAACGTTTTATATTCCTGAGCTTTTTTAAATAAAAGATCATTGGATTGTTGTTGTTTTTTGAAATAATTTAAACTGATAAAAACCAAACAAATAATCGAAATAAAAAGAACAAGACTGAGTGACAATCTTGTTGATATTGATTTTTTTGTAGAAAATACTAACATAAATCTTTTATGAACCTGAATATTTATGAATAATTAATGAATAAGCATCACTTTTTTTGAACACATTTAATTGATAATTGAATAAACTTAACAATTCTACTGATTCTTTATTAGCTTTATTCACAATTAATTTCAAGGATTTTCTATCCAGTGGTTTTTCTAACATTCCAAAGTTATTTACATTGTTTGGAAATGTTTTTTTTATCAATTCCCAACCAACCATAACGTTCAGAGGTAACAGTTGAACTCTTCCCAAATAGAGTTTTTCCAAAGCGATACTTTCCTTGGAAACATAATCAACATTCAATTGTGCATTTTTAAATTGTTCTTCGTAGTAGTATCCAATAACACCACCCAATTTATATTGCCTGAGATCTTCTAATTTATTAAATACAAACGATGGTTTTTCATTGGTTTTAGAATAATAAAA
>Ga0272440_1001450_pt1 | contig 19335 bp, 12 predicted proteins | sample SSMMMBAug17_FD_192440 | JGI IMG/M metagenome (GOLD analysis project Ga0272440, IMG submission 192440) | Marine sediment archaeal communities from Little Sippewissett salt marsh, Falmouth, MA, United States - SSM-MMB-Aug17 | ecosystem: Environmental > Aquatic > Marine > Wetlands > Sediment ...
TGTGGCCTTCCCTTAATTGTTGTTTGATCAATTCTTCAAGATGCTTCATTTCATTGGTCAATTCCGGAAGCAACTGGTTGACTTTATTTAAATTATGGTTCCTGGATGCAATTTCGATCTGATGTGACAAAAGTTGCGAATGAACAGCACCAATGGTTCCTGATGTGCTTTTCATTCGATGGGCGGTATTGCTAAGTGTCTCAAAATCAGATTGATCCACAGCAATTTTCATTTTTTGAAGCAGTTCAGGCAGGTCTGCAAGGTACATTTGATAAAGCTCATGCAGCAATTCGGTTTTTCCTTTTACCCGATGCAGTCCTGTTTGGGGGTCCAATGATGGCAAGCGGTGGGCTTGTTCGTTGGATGGCAAGCTTTCTGAGAAATTTTTTCGACGGGTATTTAATACGCGGGTCATAATCCACTTGAGCTCGTTAAAGTTGACCGGCTTGGTAATATAATCATCCATGCCGGCATTAATAAAACGTTCACGATCCCCTTTCATGGCATATGCTGTCAGCGCAATGATGGGAATATCTGAATTAATTTTGTCGTTTTGTGTGGATCGAATCTTTTTGGTGGCTGAAACACCATCAAGTTCCGGCATTTGAACATCCATCAAAATTAAATCAAACCGCATTTGTTCCATAGCTTCCAATACTTCGTTTCCATCATCCACACAAAAAACCTGATGGCCGGATTGGTTCAACAAACAGGATACAAACTTTTGATTTAACTTGTTGTCTTCTGCCAATAAAATGCGTAAGGGCGCTATCTGCTGATGATCAATTTCATATTGAATGCCCACAGGATTTTTTGGGGCTTTTGTTTTCGCCTTATCAAAGATCACAGTGAAATAAAAGGTACTCCCTTTTCCAGGTTTACTTTCAGCCCAAATTCTTCCCCCCATTAATTCAACAATTTGTTTTGATATTGACAGGCCCAATCCAGTGCCCTTGCGCTTTTTTTGAGGCGAGTCATCAACCTGGGAATAGGTTTGAAACAACTGTGGTATTTTGTTTTCAGGAATTCCCTTACCAGTGTCTAAAACCGAAAACAATAAATGTACAGGATAGGTGTGATTATAAACATTCTTGACAGTAATTAAAATATGTCCCTGCTCTGTAAATTTTAAGGCATTACTGACAATATTCCGAAGAACCTGGCCGACACGATGGGCATCACCTCTTAAATATTGCGGTACGTCAGGAAGAATATTTAATCTCATCTCCAGGCCTTTTTGATGAACCTCAATTGAAAAGGGCTTGAGATGGTTTTTCAGACTTTCATATAAGTCAAAATCTTCCTTAAGAATTTCTAATTTTTGGGCTTCAATTTTTGATAAGTCAAGGATATCGTTGATAATTGTAAGTAATGATGCCGCAGAATTCTTTATCATGCCAAGGGTATCTTTCTGATCATTTGATAGATTCGATACCATGAGCATTTCCGAAGCTCCAATAATACCACTGATGGGTGTCCTGATTTCATGACTCATGTTTGCTAAGAAAATACTTTTAGATGAATTGGCGTGCTCAGCCTCTTCCTTGGCTTTTTTTAACTTTTTTTCGCTTTCAACCAGGGCTTTTTCAGCCTGTTTTCGCTCCTCAATTTCATTTTTTAATTGTTCATTGGCTGTTTTCAGTTCGCTGGTACGTGCTTCAACACGTTGTTCGAGATTGTCATGGGCGGTTTGAAGTAATTTTTTTTGGTCTTGAAGAATTGTTTCGGCTTTTTTTAACTCAGTGACATCGCGTGCAATGCAATTAAGGGTAGGAATGCCATCATCAGTATCGTAAAAGAAATTGATATTCCATAGAAAGTTTTTAATTTGATTCCCATGAACATGCATTTGATTTTCAACCACGACATGTTTGTTCTTTTCCTTGATCCATTTGGAAATGTTAGATTTTGCAGTTTTTTTATCTTCATCCTTCAAATAATCAAAGGCATTTAAACCAATGCATTGATTTGATGTTTTTCCAAATAATTTTTCCACAGCGTGATTGACAAATAATATTTGTCCATCCATATCAATTTGAACCACCAGGTCATCCATTTCTTCAACCAAAAGGCGATACCGGGTTTCACTTCTTTCAAGTGCTTCTAAGGCTAACTGACGTGCGGTAATATCGCGCGATACGACAGCAACATGTGTGGGTTCATCATGTTCATCCCGATAACAATAATAACGAACAGAATAATAGCGACGTTCCTGGTTTTGAAATTGAAACCAGGCCTCATAGTGGACTTCCTTTCCAGAAAAGCATTCATCAATATGATTCTTGATAATATATTGATAGGTGTCATGCCCCCAGATCGTACTGACATCATATCCGACAATCTTGTTACGTGAAAGCTTGTGTGCTTTACAATAAGAATCGTTGACCGCTTCATAACGATATTTCTTATCAATCAAAGTCATAAATTCTCTGGAAGAATTAGCGATAAACGCATATTTTCTCCATGAATCTTCAAGCTTGTGACGTTGCGTCATATCGCGCGCAATACAAAACATCACCGCTTCATCATGCCATTTTCCAGGACTGGCACAGGTTTCTACAGGAATTTCCTGGTTGCGTTTTGTAATCATGGGAATGGATGTGCTTGAAATTTTACCCGCACGCATTTGATCAAAAATATCTAATATGTCTTGTTTGTAATTTTCAGGATAAAGATTATGAATAAATAATTTATTGATTTCATTCTTTTTATATCTCAGCCGCTTACGCATATACCTATTACATTGAACAATTTCACCATCAATTTTTATGATAAATAAAAAATCACCAATTTTATCAAACAATTGTTTCAGATTTTTTTTACTCTGTTCCAATTCAGTTTCCTGGAGCATGAATTAATTCCTTTGTTTTTGTAGTTTTTTTAAAAACAATAAACTTTTTGGCATTTTTCCAATGCAAAAGGGAATAAAACGTTCGAGAAAAAGTTTTCCTTCGATCAATGCGTCATTCGAATATTTTAATCGTTGATTTTGTTGAATATCGTGGTTGGAAATCCATATCAAATGCTTGATTGTACCTTTGGACATTTGAATTATATTTGATTTTTGATTAATACATTTTGGGCAAAATATCGCTCCTTTTTGAAGATCAAAACAACAGTTTGGGCCAGGAATGTGGTCAAGTTTTTTTTGACACTGATGACAATGAATGAAATTGGGTTGAAATCCTGAAATAACCAAAAAACGTATCTGAAACAAAATATGGAGCACATCAGCCGGAACAATATGTTGATTGAGTTGATCTATCACAAACAAAAATAACTGATATATCTGATCATCAGCCGCCTTATCTTCAATAAATAAATGGATTAATTCGGCCCAATAACTGGCATACGCTGTATGAATGACATTGGTTCTGATCTTTTCAAAAGGACGCATAAGGGATGCTGTTTGAAGTATCGAAGGTTTATTCCCCTTACCTGGTCGAATAATCAATTCGAGCATGTAAAATAATTCGAGTATGCCGCCAAAGCGCTTGACGCTTTTTTTAGCGGATTTTGCAATAACTGATATTTTGCCATATCTGGGTGTGATGAATGTAAGAATTAAATCAGTATCACCATAATCAATACGTCGAATTAAAATACCCTGAGCGTTCGTAATTTCCATCAGACTTCCTTACAACAATTGAAAATAGATTCCCCCTTCATATTTCAAGGTCGCAAATTGGTCCGAATATCCCTGGACAGTCTCTCCGGTTCCTAAAAAAAGATACCCATTTTTTTTCAGGATAGAAGTAATACGTTTCAATATGCGTTTTTTGAGATCTTCTGAAAAATATATCATCACATTACGAATAAAAATAACGTCAAAAGGCCCGAATCGCCTGGGAAGGTCCAAAAGATTCAGATATTCAAAAATTGTCATTTTTTTTATCGAATCATTAATTTGCCAGTTATTGCCATTTTTGTAAAAATATTTTTTCAGCCGGGCTTGTGGGAGTCCGCGTTGGATGGCGACTTCGTCGTATTCACCAATCAAGGCATGTTCAATGGAGCGTGAAGAAATATCAGTGCCCAATATTGATACGCGATTGATGAAGCTATGTCCATGAGAGATCTTATTTCGAAATTCCTGTGCAGTAATTGCAATAGAATATGTTTCCTGTCCTGTGGAACATCCAGCAGACCAGATATGGATATCTGATGTCTGACTTTTTTGATTAATGGCAGGAAAAATCACTTCATGCAAAGCCTTAAATGGATACTGATCTCTAAACCATAAGGTTTCTTTGGTGGTAACCGCTTCAATCATTTTATTGAGCATTGTTTCAGATTTTGAGTTTTTTAGCTTGTAATACAACTCTCCAAAATTATTGCACAACGATTCTTTTAGCAATTGGGCCATTCTGTTTTCCAGTAAATAGCCCTTAGAGTTATCCAGCGCAATCCCACATTTTTCCTGAATAAAATGCCGAAACAAATCAAATTCTTTTTGTGTAATTTTCATCAGCGTTTATTTTCCATTTGATGTTTTTGTCAAAGTTTTATCATTCAAGATTTTATCAGTAGAAAGAATTAAAATCAATTCATTATTTTGTCGAACCACACCTGCCATGAAATCGCTCTCAATTCCGCTGACATTTGCCGGTGAATGTTCTATGTGATCTTGATCGGTTTGAACCACATCACCAATGGCATCAACCAGAAGCCCTACAGGTTCACGTTTTAACACAATATTATGGCTTTCTTCAGATATCACACGTGCTTCGAGTCCCAGACGAATGCCCATGTCAAAAATAGTGACAACCTGTCCTCTTAAATTTACCAGCCCGCGGATATGCGGGGGGGAATGTTGTACTTCAGTAATATCCAAGACCCTGTTTATTTCCCGAACTTTAAGCACATCAATTCCAAACAATAGTTTATCAATACGAAACGTTACAAATTGAATCATACGCTTATCCTGTTAAGAGTATTCCTAAAAAACAATTAATTGTTTATCATACACCTTCTTCTTCAAGAAACTGCAAAATGGCTTCTGGATCCAGGAAAAAAGTCAGATAACCTTCAATAAAACCAGATCCCAGAAACCCTTTTGGTGTATAAGCATCACGAGCAATATCTTCCTGAATATCCAAAATATTGATAATGCGTGATACCATAATGCCTGCAACCGGACCATTGGTTTTTGGAATAATCAGGTATAATTCATCCAGATCTGGAAGCGGATTGACCGCCAGAAAATGTTCCAATCGAATTAATGGCAGTCCCTTACCATTATAATTGATATATTCGCGCTGCCCTACGAGATGAATATTTTCTTTTGATACCAGCTCCAGCCGAGATATATTTGATAATGGCAGCCCAAAATATTCATCCAGGGCATTATTGAATAACAATATGGGTTTGCGTCTGGATGCATCTTTTTTGTCGCGTTCTTCCTGCTCTCTTCGGCGTCTTTCCTCGGCACTGATTTCAGCAAAACGCAAAAATGCGAAATCAGCAATCCCTGCAGTATCAAGAATCATTGCAACACGACCATCACCCATGATTGTTGAGCCAGAAAAACATTTACAATCTTTTATATGCCGCGAAAGGGGTTTGACAACAATTTCTTCATTATCAAATAACTGGTTTACCGCCAACCCAAAACTGTTCGTTCCTACCCGAAGTACCACGATATTAATATTTTTTTCCAGGGAATTGAGTTGGGATACTTCTAAAAATCGGTTACAATTTTCAGAAGCTGTAGGTGATTCTAGCATTTTGACATCTATTTTTTTTTCTGTGCTTTGATTGTTTTTTAGTCCCAGAACTTCATTAAGCCATACCATTGGCAGCAATCTTTCTCTCAAACGCAATACTGTAGCATCACCTACTTTTTCCATCCTTTTGGATATTTCCGATGCCTTTATCGTGACCAATTCCTGAACATTAATTTGAGGAATTGCAAATATATACCCGCAAGAACCAACAATTAATGAGGGAATAATGCTCAAAGTAAGGGGAAGTCTGATTATTACGATTGTGCCCTTGCCAATAGTTGTATCCAGGTCAACATGCCCGCCAAGTTTTTCAATATTGGTCTTGACAACATCCATCCCAACACCACGACCGGAAAGATCAGACACAGTTTTTGCAGTAGAAAATCCAGGCAGAAATATCAAATTGGTTTTTTGCTTTGTACTCATTCGAGAAACCTGTTCCTGGGTGACAACATTACTGGCAATCGCTTTTTCAGCCAGAACGTCAGCATCAATGCCGCGCCCATTGTCAGAAACCTTGATAATGACCTGCGAACCTTCATGGCTGGCTGTTAAATGAATCATTCCTGTTTCTTGTTTATTGTTTTTAACACGAACTTCAGGCGGTTCAATGCCATGATCCAGACTATTACGAATAATATGTGTCAATGGGTCAGACAGATTTTCCAGAATTGATTTATCCAGTTCAACTTCACCGCCATCAATGATAATATCAGCCTTTTTATATAATTGTCGGGCAATATCCCTGACAACTCGTGGAAATTTATTAAAAATACTCGACAAAGGCTGCATCCGCATCCGCATAATGTTTTCCTGGATTTCACTGGTAACCAGATTCACATTTTGCATCACATTGATCAACCTGGGGTTATCCACAACCTTTTCTTCAATTTCCTGTCGCAGTTGATTTCGTCCCAAAACCAGTTCTCCTGCAAGGTTCATGAGACGATCAATGAGATCGACTGGCACACGAAGATTTTCTGTAACTTGTCTCTGACGCGATCGTTGCTTTTGCTCTGAGGGCATGGGAAGTGGTTTGGATTTTTTTTTGGAATGGGTATCGACTGATTTTTTTGGGCTTTGAGCTGTCGGTTGTGCCATTTTTGTCTGTTTTTTTGTATCAATCTGTTTGATTGAACCAATCAGATCTTTTGACTCAAATTGAAAAACTTGATCATCAGGAAAGTCGAGTCCATTGCACAACAATTCTTTCACCATGATTGATGAAACAAGCATATGGTGATATTGAGATGCCCCATCAGAAATGGGACGATTAAAATCGTGCGTGATGCATTCTCCTAACGATTTCATATCATTGAGAAGTTCATTAATTTCTGTGGATTTGTCTTTCAAGTCTTTTTGAGGATTGATCCAGACAACAAACAAATTTTTCTTTTTTCCAACAATGGATTCAACTTTACTGTTATCAATTTCAAAAGTGACTCTGTCCGGACCAGAGGCTTCCAGTTTGAGTCCTGTCCCTGTTTTTAATGGCGCAATTCGCATATAGCTGGAATCTGTTTCCTGGGCTGATGTTTCAGAAATGATTGCACCATCAGAAACACTGATATCTTGTGATGCGCATTGATCGGATTCAGGGCTTTCTACAACCTCTTGTTTACACACTTCTGGTTGAGTTTCAGTTTTTGTTTCAGGTAACTTTCTGGATTTTTTCGGTTGGACTTTTTTGATTTTCTGGATAAGCTCATGTATCGTTTCGGATGAAAACAAATAAATTTGATTGTCTGGAATATCAATGGCGTTTGCTAACAGTTCTTTTTCTAAAATAGTAAATATTAACATATGAAATATGGATTGTGGTTGCTTATCAGTGCTTGTAAAGTCGGAATACAAATACGTTCCAAAAGAAATCATATCATTGAGAAATTCTTCCGGTGCTCTGTCTTTATTTCCTAAATCAGTCGCCCCATAAATCCAGATGGCATACAATTTTTTTTCTTCATGATAGCTTCCCAATAATTTCTCTGGATCAATACGACATTTCATATGATCGGTGCCATCAATATCGATCAGTATTTTGAAATCATTTGTGAGTTCAATTTTTCCGGATTCATTTTGATTTTCAGTACCAACAGATATAATTTCCGATTCTTGAATTTCTTGAGAAAATTCATCTTGAAGCAAACGATCGGATAAAACTTCAGGTTCAATACTTTTAGCGGCATCGTCATCGTCCTGTTGAGATATTTCATCTGAGGTCCTTTCAGCTGTTTCTTCCTCATCCTGATCCACCGGTTCGGATGTTTCTGTCTGGGAAGCAATGCTGGATTCATCAGTGGTTTCAGAAGAATCCTTTCGTTTTCTTTCGTTATCTGAGGATGCTTTTATTTCAATGCTTTCAGATGTATCACTTTGGGGTTCTTTTTCAGGAAGTGATGGTGGAGATTTTTTTATTTCAGAACGTGTGGGTTGTGTCGCTGTGGATTGAGATTGTCCATTAAGAATTTCGTTCAATCGCTTGATTTCTTCGGTACAATCGACCTGATTACTGGCGTGAACATCATCAATCATAAAACTGAGTTTATCCCCACTTTGAAGGAGTGCGTCAATATTGTCTGCATCAGGAATCATTTTTTTATTCCTGATCTGCATAAGGACATTTTCCATAATGTGGGACAGCTTCATCAAGGAATCAAATCCCAGGACACTTGAAGATCCCTTGATGCTATGAATAGCGCGAAAAGCACGATTGACAACTTCTGATGAAACATTTTCGCCATCCTGCTCCATGATTAATAAGTCTGGTTCCAGAGAATCCAAATGGTCTCGGCTCTCTGCAACAAACTCTGATATTAGTGTATCTTCAGTAATTCCTGCCATAATCTATACCTTGAATCTTTTCATACTGTTGCCAAGTTTATCTGAAAGCACAGTCAGGTCTTCAACGACTGCCATAGAGTCGCTCGAAAAAGTTCGGGTTGCCTGAACATTTTCTTTCATGCTTTTCACCGATTTCATGGCATCTTCAGTATGCCGGGCAGATTCAACCGCTTTCTGTGCAATGGTTGTCATTTGAGACGCCTGATCATTAATCTGGGCTGCAATATTTACACCTGCATCCATAGATTCTTTAACAGTCAGCGCAGATTCATAAGCCTGATGCGCACACTGACTGACATTTTTTGAAACCGAATCTGCCGAACTTGCAGCTTCAGTAATACTTTTGGCAATTTCATTTGTTGTCGCAGTTTGTTCTTCAACTGCTGAAGCAATTGTAGACATAATATTGTTGATTTCAGTAATCACATTGACAATACTGTCAATCGCGCGAATGGAGGATGCAGTATTGTTCTGCATGCTTTCGACTTTCACACGAATCGTTTCAGTAGCACCAGCAGTTTGTCTGGCCAATTCCTTAACTTCATTTGCAACAACAGCAAAGCCCTTACCCGATTTACCGGCTCCGGCAGCTTCAATGGTTGCATTAAGTGCAAGAAGATTGGTTTGTGAAGCAATATCATTAATTAATTCAACCACAGCGCCAATTTCTTTGGCTGCACTTCCCAGACCATTCATCATTTCCGAAGCTTGAAGTGCTTTATCAGATGCTTCCTGAGTGACATTTGCCCCTCTTCCGGAACTTCTTGCCACCTCATTTAGGGATGCATACATTTCTTCAATTGCAGTGGCCACATTATTGACTGATTCTGACATTCGTTCTGCTGATGAGGCAACATCATTCAAATTTGATGAAATTTCTCGAGTGGCATCGCCACTTGTCTGTATATCATTCGCAATATTACCGGCTGAATCCGCAAAATTATGCATCTGTTGGCTCATATCCTGGGCAACAGATGCCACATCATCAATTAATTCAGTCACATTTGATGTTGCACTTTCAGTTGTCTCAGCCTGTTTGCTCATGTCTGCCATTCGGTTTTGCAAATCATCAGCCGAGCGTTTCAATGTCTTTGAAACCTGGGCAATTGTTGAGACTGTTTCATGATTGTAGCGCACAATGTGCTGCATGCTTTCCATTCCAGAATTGAATAAATTGGCAAAATAGCCAATTTCATCCAAACGATGTCCAAAATCCAGTCGCATGGTCAAATCACCATTGACAATATTATCAAAAACCTTTCGCGTTGTTACCATTTTTAAACTGATATATCGAAAGATAAAAAACATGAACAGCCCAAAAACGATGATAAAAATAAGAGATAAAGAGATGGCCAAAAAAACAGCTCTTCCCATCTTGTTGTGAAAAAATATTTCTTTTTGTAAAATGGCTTTTTCGACAATCAACGTATGATAGCCGGTGCCAACAATCCAATCCCAGGGTTCAAAGAATCGTACATAGGATTCTTTGACAGAATTTTCAGCAAGTTTACTGTGCGGCCACCGATATCGAATCATCAACCCTTTGGGTTTGTCTTTCACCATTGATACAATATTTTCAAAAAAAGGTTTATTTGTATCTTCAATAACAATCGGTTTACCATTGGGTAAGTATTCTTTGACAGAAAGCCCCTCCAGTTTGCGATTTTCGCCATGCATAATAAGCTTCAAATCGGTATTCATCACCCAAAAATAACCATCCTTGCCATAACTCAATAAGCGAATCATTTCAACGGCTTTATTTTGTGCGGATGCGACATCAAAATTTGCATAGAGTCCGGTTCCAATAATCCAACCCCAGGGTTTAAAATATCTGACATAAGCGATTTTTTTACGAATTTTTTTCCAATCGTTTGGATCAGACCATCGGTACTGAAGTATTGCGCCATCAGGGTTTTCTTTCGCTTTTTGCACCATGTATTTAAAAAGCGGAACTTTACTTCCTTTTGCTGTAACAAGTCTTCCATGTCTTTTATAATTGGATAAAACCTGTCCTTCCAATTTGCAAAAACCGGGATTGAGAAGCATTTTGCATTGGGTATTCATGACCCAGAAATAGCCTTCTTTTCCAAATCGAAGGGTTCTTAACAAATCCAATACGCCTTTTTGCTCCGACATTTCCGAAAAAAGATCCGGTATGCTGGATTGATTGGATTGTGAAATAATTTCATACTGATTCTTTAGTAGATTATAAGGCATATCTAGCAGCAGTTTTAATCGATTTTTGTAATCATCCAATAATTGTTTTTCATCATTCCATTGTCGTTGAATGCGGTTCAACAAGATCATTGCTGTATTGAGCTGGTCTATGAGATATTCATGTTTACGATCATATTGTTCCTTTTTATAGGCAGTTAATTCAGTGTTTATCATCGAATTTTCAATATAAGCTGAGACAATAACAATTGTTCCTGCTGCACCAAGAATAAACAGACCAAACAAAAGAATTAATTTATCTCTAATTTTCATTTTTTTTAATAACATGTTGCTACTCCATTTTGCAGGACTTCCAGAAATTATACATCAATTACAACGCGATTTCGACCACTTTCTTTGGCTTCGTATAACATTTCATCTGCCTTTTTAATCATGCTTTCTAAGGAATTCATAATTGCTGTACAAACACCGCAGGAGATGGTGAGTCTGATCGTTTTGCCATCGGCCTGAATGTCTGATTTTTCGATCATCTTTCGAATTTTACCGAAAACAAGTAATGCCCGCTGACGATCGACATTGGTTAGAATGACACAAAATTCTTCACCACCACATCGGGATACAACATCTGTTTTGCGAACATGTTCAGTCAATAGGTTTGCGACATGTTTCAACGCGATATCACCAACATCATGACCATAGGTATCATTAATTTTTTTAAAAAAATCAATATCGACCATTCCTACAGCAATTGCTAGATTATCCCGCATTGCGTTGGAATGGAGGTTGTTGCCAATTTCATAAAGATATCTACGATTATACAGTCCGGTCAAATAATCGCGTATGGATGCTTCACGAATTTCATTAATAAGTTCTACAATTTCAACATTTTGTGTGACTCTACAGTAAAATTCTTCATTAAGAAAGGGTTTGGATAAAAAGTCATTGGCCCCTTTTTTGAGAAATTGCGCCGATAGGGTTTCACTGGTATTGGCAGATAAACCGATAATCGCCATCATATCTTTTGTAAAATCTTTTCTTAATTCTGAAACCAGTTCAAAACCATCCATATTGGGCATTTCATAGTCAGTAAGTATCAATTTGAGGTCCGGATGTTGTTTCACCATTTCAAGGGCATCAAGACCATCATTGGCTGTAATGACATTAAATTTGTGTTGTGTGAGCAGGCGTGAAATGAGATGTCTAAACGTTGCGGTGTCGTCCACAACCAATGCTTTGATTTTCCGATTATTTCTGAGTCGTTTGATTAAATGAATAACATAGTCTATGGCATGCATGCCTTCTTTTACAATATAATCGACAACATTCTTAGATAAAATACGCTTACGAACTTCATCATCAAGGGTGCCTGTAAGGACAATTGATGGGATTTCTCTTGAAAGAACCAGATCGACAATTTCACCATCAGGCGCATCAGGCAAATTCAAATCTAGAATCGCAAGAAAAAAAGCATCATTTTCATCGAGAATACCTCGCGCTTCTTCAAAACTGTGGGCAACTTTTGTAATAAAATCAAGTTCCTGCGTCACCCTCGAACTAATCAATCTTGCCACAGCCTTATTGTCTTCAACAACTAATATACGTTGTTCGCTCATACAGATTTCCTTGTTATGAACCCGATAGGCCAGTGGATCTATCGGGTCACGTTTGTTTGTATTATTGATATCTTATAATAGCTGAAAATCATCAAGTTTTCAAGTAAAGCCAATTTAAAATCAATATGATCAACAATTACGCAATATTCATGCCATTTTCCACAGGTCAACTGTCGTTAAAGTAAATGTATAACCCTTTTAATTAAATAATAATATTAAAATCATTTAGGAATGCTCGGAAAATAATATGCTCAATTTTTTTTGATTGTCCAATATAAAAGGTCTTGTAGAGACGTAGCATGCTATGTCTCTACAGTACAATTACCTCAAAACGAACAATATCAATAATGGGGAAGTTACTTTCAGAGCATTCCTTATTTCATGACCGAACAAATAAATAAAATCATCATCAATATCGTTATGGCACAAAATTTGCCTTACTCATAATTAAGTGTGAAAACCTTTTTAATGAAAGGTGTGTCATGAAAAACACGATTCAATTATTAGTTCTTATAATGGGAACATTTGTCATTTTTACAATGATCAACCCGATAAACATATTTGGTCAGGAAAGATATCAACATCCTGATGCATCGTATCAGAAGATATTATTTGAGACGATTTCAATCAACAGTACGTCAGTTTATATTGATATGAACCCGAAAACCTATTTTGTCGTATTCTGGCTTTTTGGCGTGGCATTAAAGATTATCCTTGTTGCAACCGGGTTGATTGTCTTTTGTCTCGTTTTTATATTAAAAGGATTTTATCGGCTCATGCGTCATGGCGTGATCTGATGCGGTTAATTAATTATGATGATATTCAAACAACAGTATCCGGGTCGCAGCAGATTTAAAAAACGTTTTTTTTGAAACAACAGCAACAGCAATACACATATTATTTTGACCTGTTTTATCAAACCAGAAATAGTCACTGATATACCCATTTATTTTAGGTGTTTTCCACAAAGGCACCATGCCCAGGCCGTTCCATTTGAGACAGGTAATAACTCCGCTGTCAAATTGACGATATCTTCGAAACAATCGACTTCCTGAAGCTGCATTTTGTTGAGATACGATAATTTCATCAATCTGATCGTGATCAACGTCATCAACTTGAATCCGCTGATTTAAGTACAAAAATTTTTCTTTTTCATGGGGTGCTTTGCGCGTTGATTTATTGGGCAGAATCAATATTTTTTTGGATTCTGCGTACAATGTTTCACTCATCCATTCTGAGCGAAAAGAAGCATTAAGAATTTCTAATTTGTTATTGGCGCGAACCACAATATAGGATTTATGTGGACCAACAAATCTTCCATGATAAAAAGAGACAAAATGACTGCCAGGAGGTATGAATTGCATGTTGCTTACAATCAAATGATTGTTATGATATTTTAGCAGGCATATTTTTTTTGAGAAAAAATGTTCAAGCGTTTGTTTTTGTCCGATGAGATGGACAGTCTGGTCAAATTGCCGAAAGCACCTGAAATAGTAAGGTTCATTACTAAGGAGCACTTTAAATGCGTCATGTTCCCATACTAAAACAAAGGAGACGAGGTGTCCATCAAGTTTATGTATGGCAGTGACATATATTTCTTTATTTTGATCATTATCGAGATCCGCTGTATCCAGCCAAATTATTTTGACAGTATGATCTGCATTGTATTGACCCATCAAATTAAGAGCACCATCTAAGAAATCAAAGAGATATACGCTGTGGTTGTCCGCAGCGATCAATTCTTTATGAACATCCTGGTTGATATCTGCAATTGCAATAGAATGTATTATACAATCCATCTCTGGAAAAACAGAATGGGTAAAAGATTCTGTATGTTTTTTTTGTGTTTGAATCCTATTAATAATATGATCATCAATACATATTCCTTTACGAATGGCCTGACTCATTTCATTAATTTTTGGAATAACATCATTTTCTGAAGATGCCATCACTGAGTGTGTAAAATAGGGTTTTTGATCATCCAATTGCCATACTTGAGCGTCAAAACTGTATTGACCGCCAAAAATTGAAACACTGCCAATGAGCATATGTGTCAGACCATTATCCTGAGCAATTTTTTTGGACTGATTCACGTTCAAGACACTTTTTGTTTTTGAGTTTAGAGCGCGGTAATCTTTAACAAACATACATTTATTCGCGCTGAGTCGGGAAAAAAGCATATCACTGATCATTTTTTTCAAGATGGGTTGTTCGGTTTTGCCATTGATTTTAAATGGGAATATCAATATCCCATCTTGATTATGTGCCCATGAAAATGAATAACAGGTCATTAACAAACCAATTGTAAGCGCAGCGAATAGTTGTTTAAATACATACATCATCTTTGATTCTTTTTCTCCTTGGAAAAGAGTGAAAAACAAAGCATTTTTCATTGGATCATGCAAATTATGACTTTCCTCCAATTTCCCTTATTTCTACTTGATCGGCCAAAAAACGTTTAACATCTTCAATCGGCACTTCATTTCTATGAAATATGCCTGCAGCAAGAGCTGATTCGGCTTTGGTTTGGGAAAAAACTTCCAAAAAGTGTTCAGGGCATCCTGCGCCGCTGGATGCAATGACAGGTATCGAAACTGCTGAGCGAACAGAATGGATAAGCTCAATGTCAAATCCAGAATTGGTGCCATCACGATCAATACAATTCAGTAATATTTCTCCAGCGCCAAGCTTTTCACAAACTTGTGCCAGCGTAATTGCATCAACATTTCGACCTTCCCGCCCCCCTTTAACAGTACATTGATACCAGCAATAGTTTTCTCCATTGGGGCCGGTTTGCCTGGTAGAAATTACTTGATGAGGAACACTTTCAGGAGTCGAAACATAGACACGTCTCGGATCAATTGAAATAACAACCGCCTGATTACCATATATCCTTGCAATTGTTTCAATCGCACTTGTTCCAGTCTTTTGCCCTGTTTGAAGATATTCAGCGACAATATCAACAGCATCACTCCCAATTGATATCTTATCAGCACCGGATCGAAAATATGCAGAGGCCACATCTATTGCTTGATAAAATTGACCTTTGGCATCTGTGTAATCGCGTATGCCGCCGCCAATGGTCAGGGGAACAAAAACATTTTGTGATGTTTGTTTCAATACTTCGATCATTGGCATGTCTTCCAATGGAAAATCACGAAAACCAGTAATATTGAGAAACGTTATTTCATCAGCTCCTGCTTCATAATATCGACGTGCAAGAGCTACAGGTTTGCCCAAATTCCTTACATTTCCTTTTTCACGCACATCGTATTGATCACCTTTTGTCACAACAAGATCACCTTGATCATTGGCCCGAACATCCAGGCAGGCAATAATTCTTTTGGAGAGTCGTGTTTTTTTGAAAGACTGTACAGGCATTGCCGGCTGTTCATGCATTTTAATAAAATTATCCAGCACACGCAATCCAGTTTGTCCACTTTTTTCTGGATGAAATTGAACTGCCATTATGTTTCCTTTCTGAATTCCGCTTGTAAAACTTACGTCATAGTCAGTCGTACATAAAATGGCATCATTCATGTCAGGCACTGCATGGTATGAATGAACAAAATAGAATTTTTCATTTCCTTCAAGCCCGTGCCATAGAACTGAGGATTGACAGCATAAAATACCATTCCAACCAATATGCGGCACCGAAAGATCTGTTTCAAAACGTTTGACTTTGCCGGGTAGAAATCCCAGACCTGGAATATCAGGTGCTTCGTCGCTTCCATTGAACAAGGCTTGTAATCCCAGGCATATGCCCAAAAAAGGTCGATTCTCTTCAAGGTATGCTTTAAGGGGAACAATCAGTTCTTTTTGTGCTAAGATTTCCATCATGCTGCCAAACGCACCAACACCAGGAAAAACGAGTTTTTGTGCAGATAAAATATCTTGACCGCTTTTGACGATTTTAACAGATGCGCCTAATTTTTCGATAGCATTGATAACACTTCGCACATTACCCGCACCATAATCCAATATTGTAATCATAATTGAGTGTCCTGTTCAATAATTGTATTGATTGCCTTTGTTCTGGATAGAAGATCAGAAAGACAATGTTCCAATTCACTGGAATTTTTGAAAATGATCTGTAAATTCCAGGTATTACTTTCAAAAAAAAGCGGGGGAATCAGTTTGGTTTGTTTATTCAGCTTAAGGTGTTTTATACCTGATGCCACCCTGTCTTTTATTTTTGTAAAATTCGGATAACGCAGCCTTTTGAAATGTTCTCTTATTTGATGAATGCATTGCTTTCGGTCATCCGAAAAATCAGTCAAAATAGTCATAACAGCGTCACTACCCAGAAGATCTTTGACAGATTTGTTGTCACGTTTTGAAATTTCATCACATGTGAGTAACAGCTCTCTTTGAATATTTAAACCCGGATTGAGTTGTTTAAAGATTTTTACAATACTGAGCGCATCATTTTCAGATAAATGAACCAGTTCACGTGCAATGGGAATTGCAATGTATTCCTTAGCAATTCCCATTTGAATAAATTTTGGCATGTGACACAATGGCTTGATGTGCTGAATTGCTTTTGAAGTTGAAGGAAGCCCCAATTGTAGTGTCAGCGTTTGTAAGGACATTGTTTCAGGCATTGTTTTTTCTATAAGTGTCAATGCTCTGCTTTGTTCCAATGGAGAAAGGCTTCGTTGAATAATATTATCAGTTACAGCCCATTTTGCACAATCATAATCAGAAATATCTGATTGTACCACACGACCAGGGATTGTTTTCATCCCTATTTCCTGACAGGCAAAAATGCGCATAAAGCCAGAGACCACACGATATTTTGAGTCCATCGCCTGAAAAAGCGGCGGATGCATCATGCCTATATTTTGAATTGATTGGCATAATAAACGACAATTTTTTTGTTCTGATATTTGATATAATTTATCCTCGAAATCAATATGTTGCAACTCAATTTGTTGAATGGGAATTGTCGTAATATCAAACATTCATGATACCTGTGAGTCGTGTCATGGCCTCAATGTATTTTTCACGTGTTTTGTCAATAATTTCCTGTGATAATTCTGGCGGCGGTGCTTTTTTATTCCAGTCTAACTGTTCCAAATGATCCCGCATATATTGTTTATCAAAACTGACCTGTGGGCCACCGGATTGATATTGATCCTTTGGCCAGAATCGTGATGAGTCCGGTGTGAGAACTTCATCAATCAAAACAAGTTCACCATTGTCCAAAAAGCCAAACTCAAATTTGGTATCTGCAATAATAATCCCTTTTTCATTGGCCCATTTCCGACCTTCTTGATAGATTTCAAGGCTGAGATCTTTAATTTTTTCAGCAGTGGATTTTCCAATCATATTGACGACAGTTTCAAAAGAAATGTTTTCATCATGCGCGCCCTGTTCTGCTTTTGTCGATGGCGTAAAAATAGGTTCTGGTAATGCATCAGACTGTTTCAGGCCATCCGGTAATTTGATACCGCAAATTGTGCCATCGTTCAGGTAAGATTTCCATCCGGAACCAGAAATATATCCCCGAACCACGCATTCTACAGGTAATGGTTTGGCTTTTTTGACCAGCATCGTTCGTTTTTCTAAACTGCTTGTATATGGGTGGCAGATCTCTGGCATTTGAGAAATTTCCGATGCAATCAAATGGTTTTGAATAATGGATTTCATTTTGTCAAACCAAAACAAGGATATTTGAGTCAGCACTTTACCTTTATCAGGTATTGTATTGTTCATGACAACATCAAAGGCGGAAATACGATCACTTGTAACAATCAATAATTTGTCGTTTAAATCATAAATGTCCCTTACTTTTCCTCTGTATAGAAGTTTCATATCAGGAAAATGGGTTTTATCCAGGGTTGAATCCATATATTGCTCCTTTTAAAAAATAAATGAACGATTTAGTTAGGGGAAAATGTTGCCTCTAACAGAAACCGAAATCAAACCAATGCCCGATGGTAAACCATGAACCATAACATTGTTTTTTGGATATCGGTTCGTTTTTGGTTTTAGTTCGGAGGGCGAACAGCAACATTGTCCCCTAACTTGTACATACGCCCCTAAACATCGTTCAAAACAATCAGAATTTTCTTTTCTAATTTTTCAGCAATTTGTTCCTCTGCCTCAATTGTTTGCAACAACTGTTGAGACAGGCCAATCACCCCATTGAGTGGTGTTTTAAGGTCATGTCGAACCATTCGTTCAACATCTGCTTTTAATTGTTCGGCACGTTTTCTTTCAGAAATATCGCGCATAATGGACCAGATCCCAACAGGAAGCTCTTTATCATCACGAATCAGCCAGGAACAAATGGAAACAGAGATACAATTTCCATGCTTATCAAAAATTTCTTGCTCATATTCATCTGTGCGGCCTCTGGTAAGAATTTGATTTGTTTTGATATCATAGATCATATCATGCCATTTGGGTGGGATTAAGTCGGTAATTACAGTATTTTTAAGTTCTTCAGAAGTGTATGAAATCATATCCAGAAAAGAGGGGTTGGCCTCTAGAACACGATCCTCCATGTCTACATAAACGATACCATCAATGCTGGAATTATACAAACCACGATATTTTTCCTCACTATTTCTGAGCGCAGCTTCAGCATTTCTTAGTTGTTCCTGTTGGCGATCACTCATTTTAATCAGTCTGGATGATTGTTTGTATAATTTTTTGTATTTATTCAAAAGATCTTTAACATCTTTAAGTAAAGGGTTGTCAGCATGGGTACTGTCTGTCAACAGTTGTTCTGTTGTGTAAATGATTTTTTCTTCGGTGCAGAATAAGGTTCTAGACATAATAATTAACCATGTTGTGGCACAAAACGTTGCGCTTGCTTAGGAATGCTCTGAAAATAACATCCCCATTATTGATATTGTTCGTTTTGAGGAAATTGTACTGTAGAGACGTAGAATGCTACGTCTCTACACGACCTTATTGTTTTGGACGATCAAGAAAAATGGGCATGAAATTTTTCAAGCTTTCCTTAGGAA
>Ga0272440_1001451_pt1 | contig 19305 bp, 7 predicted proteins | sample SSMMMBAug17_FD_192440 | JGI IMG/M metagenome (GOLD analysis project Ga0272440, IMG submission 192440) | Marine sediment archaeal communities from Little Sippewissett salt marsh, Falmouth, MA, United States - SSM-MMB-Aug17 | ecosystem: Environmental > Aquatic > Marine > Wetlands > Sediment ...
GAGATAACACTGTAATGAAATTATATGTTGATGGAAAAGAAATTGGAACACAAACAGATGTTACTCAAACTGTTTCAGTAGATAAAAATCTTATCGTTGCTTCAGCAGTTGAAGATTGTTTCTATTCCGGAACTGTTGATGAACTTATATTGTGGAATCGAGCAATAACTGAAGATGAAGTTAAAAGATTATTTAATAACGAAAAAGGAAAACAACTGGCATATACTGATTCATCATTATATTACAAAACAAGTGATGGAAGAGAATTCGAGGTTATTAATAGATGGGATCAAAGAGGTGACAATATTGTTTATACTCAAGGAAATGTTGGTATTGGTACCACTGAACCAAAAGCAAGATTAGATGTGGCTGGGGCTATTAAAATTGGTTCTGAAGATGTTTGTAATCAAGAAAATGAGGGGAGTATAAGGTATAATTCTACTTATAAATATATTGAATTTTGTAATGCTGAAAAATGGCTGCCAATTTTTTATACATCTTTTGGTAAAAATAGCTCTACGCCAGGAAAATCTTGTAAAGATATACTTCACAATAATCCTTTAAGCAAAGATGGGGTTTATTGGATAGATCCTAATATGGTTGATTATGGTATTAGTTCAAATCCAATACAGGTTTATTGCGATATGACAACTGATGGTGGCGGATGGACATTTTTTGCCCATGTTAATAATAATTATGGTTCAGCAGACCATTTATTTACTTCAAATGTTGGAAATTATAGATATGATCGAAGTGATGATAATACAACATATAGCCTTGGGATACTTGACGAATTAAACGATAGTGAATTAATGATTACATTGGATACACCTAATCCTAATACAGCACAGAATAATAATACAATTTTGTTTCTGAAGTATAATTCAAATCATCAAGGCTTTAATTATGGACCTATGCCTTGTTCTGGTTTAGGAAGCGAAAATTTTTCATATAAAGTTAAAATTGGAGGTTCATATATAGATGGTGCGAAAAATGGTTCATGTGGGTCAAGTTCTTGGTATACAAGCAATCCATCAGGACAATATCTTGTACTGTTTAATAGTAGCAGTTCTTATGGAAATTATTGGGGTTCAGGAATGGGAGGAGATAATAATTGGTATCATGATTCATGGTGGTATGTAAGATAATGTATTTATTTTATGTTTTAAATTTGAAATTAATATAAATTAAATAATAAAATTAATAGTAACTAATTATAAATAAATAATAATATAAAGTTAGAACTTAGCTTAAAAAAAACCTGTAAATGATTTTTATTATATATTTAATGATATATTAGGTTAAGAATAACTATCAATTATTTTTATATATTTATTCTTTTTGTATATAAAATAAATAGGTTAGAAAAATTAAAAGATTGATTATTGAACTTATTTATATTTAAAATATAAATGAATCCATAAATGAAAGGAGATAATTATGGTTCAACCAAAACAATTAAGGTGTATTTTTAAATTATGTATAATTATGCTTTTATTACTATGTGTTGGAGTTGTACAGGCCAGTCAGTCAACAAATTATATTATTGAAAGAGATGTAATTAGTAATGGAGGTGAAAAATCAGAATCAACAAATTATATACTTTATGATGTATTTGCTCAACCGACTCCTGTTGGGGAATCAAATAGTGAAAATTATGTTAATAATGGCGGATATTTGTTTGTTAATGAAGTTAAGCAATACATATTAGCTGTTAATAAAATCGGTTCTGGTAAAGTATTTATAAATGATCAAGAATGGGATGGCTCCAGTGAATTAAAATTCTATGCTGGTCAGTCAATTAATTTAAAATCAATCCCAGAAACTGATTATACTTTTATTAACTGGACAGGTAGTATTCAAAGTCAAAATGATGAATTAAGCTTTAATATAAATGAAGACATGAATGTTAATGCTAATTTTGATGTTATTAATAAAATATATACTCTTAATATTGCCAGCGAAGGTGTGAATAGAAAAGTTAACATTGATGGTGAGGAACATACACTTCCAATAGAAAACATGAATATGAATTATAATGATGAAATTGCCATTGAAGCTGTTGAAGAAGAACCATGTTCATTTGACAAATGGTCAGGGGATATTGATTATTCTGGAAAAAAGTTTTCATTAACAGCAAATAGAAATTATGATTTAGTTGCTAATTTCAGTTGTCCTGAAATTTACACTGTATGTTTTGCAATTTCAGGTGTTGGACAGGTAACAATAAATAATACAATTGTTATTGATTCTGACTGGTGTGGTGCTTTTTATGAAGGAAGTGTTATAACATTTGAAGCATCACCTGAACTAAACTGGTCATTTTATCATTGGAAAGAAGATAATGGAAAAACAGTAAAAACAATAACTACAGAAACAATAACTAAAACAGTAACAGAGGATGTTAGCTTTACTGCAAATTTTCTTGAATTAGTTAGACTTAGTTATAGTGGTGAATGTAATCTTGTGTTAAATGGTGATGTTTCTCATCCAAACAACTGGTATGATTATTTTTATAAAGGAACCGAGTTAAGCTTATCAATAGAAGGTTGCATTTTTCTTGAATGGGGCGGCGATTTAACTGGTACAGAAAACCCTGTTAACATAACACTTGATGAAAATATGGATATTTATGCAATAAGTGAAGATGCTTTATGGAAATTGAAAATGACTGCTTTAGGTCTCGAATTAGGTGGACAGAATAAAAGTGTAGTGGAATTAGGGGTAGGTGATAAAAAATTAAAAATACCTGCTGCTCCTGATCCAATTGATTTTTCATGTTCTATGACTATTAAAGATCCAATCAACTGGTCAGATTATTCAAAATATATTCAAATTGATGGTGCAGATAGCTATGACTGGATATTAAAAATAAATAGTCATGGGAATTTAGGTCATCCTGAAATTGAAAGCACATGCACAGTAAGTTGGGATGCAAATGATTTATACAATAAAGGATACTACAGACTTATTTCTTATGATTATTCTCAATGGCTTATTCCTGATTTACGAACTCAAGATGATTTTGATGTCCAGGGGTTAAATATAGATCAATACTATATAGTAAATTGGAGCAAATATAATTGGAAAACTGATTTATTTTTAAAATCTGACAATCAGGATGGTATTATTAGTGTAACAATAGGAGTTGGAGAAGAAAATGAATCAATAGGTGCTCCTCCAAGGCCCCCGACTTATTTAAATGCAATGGAATTAATACCTTTACCAGCATGGTCCCCACTTGAAGCTATGCAAATTAAAGCAGATGGTGCAGATACATATTCATGGACATTTCAAATTGATCCTCATGGAACAGATGGGCCGCCAACTGAAGCAACTTCAACTTTGAGCTGGTATACAGAAACACTATCTAAAGAAGGCTTTTATCAAATAAGAGAAGGCTATGATGGTAAAGGCAAAATACTCGTTGCTGACATGAGAAGAAATAACGAATTAACAGTTAAAGGTGTAGAGGGTAACCAATATTTTACCATTATATGGACTAAAAAATATTGGTTTGAATTTAAAATGCATGCAGGATGGAATTTAATATCTTTACCATTAATTCCTGCTAATAATTCATTAGAAAATCTTTTTCCAGATGCATCTGTAGCATATGAATATACTGATAGCGGCTATATTAACGCTAAAGAACTAAAAAATGGTTCTGGATATTTTGTACAAATGGAGAAAGAAGCATCTTATATTATTTATGGTGAGCCTTTCACTGGATTTTCAAGAACTGTAGGCAATTCTTCAAGTGGAAATCAAAAATGGCATATGTTTGGTTCTATTTATGAAACTGCAACTCCAGAGTCAGATCCAAATAATTGTATTAAAGTTATTTATTGGTTTAATGGCAGAGAATACAAGTCTGCTGAAAAAATTGAACCTGGAAAGGGATATTTTGTATCAATAGGAGATGATTGCTTGTTTAAATTATTTCCATAAATTATTATAAATCAAATCCCCAGGAATTTAATATAATTTTTCTGGGGATTTTTTTATTCATTTTAAAACAGATAATAAGATACAAAAACTCTAACGCTTTTATTGATATTTATAATGGAATACTCTAACGCAAATTATGCTTGAGTATTTGTAAATTAGTATCAGACTTCACAATCCAGAGTTGTCCTTCAGAATTACTCCCAGACTTTTGTATATGCCTTTTCTGTGAAGATTTGCCCTGTTTCTTGAAGCTGAATCATATCATTTTTTAAAAAATATCCCAGATATAGCGATTCTGCTTTGATATTAAATGCACTCCCCCCAGTAATAATTGCTTTTTCAGCATTTGAATGAATACGATAATCCCTAATTAACTTTAATGTAATTACCAATGAACAAGGAATGGTATTATTTCTAATAGAATATATCTTTTAATGTGATAATTCTATCAAAATATCCACTTTTAATTAAAGTTTCTTCTGCTCCACTGGCTGTAATCAATACCTTATGAATTGTCTTTTTTTGTGGTTTTTTAAAAAGATTTAGCTTTTTTTCAAATTCCTCAATAACTTGAACAGTAGTTTTAGATTGCTGATATTTGATTTCACAAATTGTATATACACTGTCATCACGTTCATATATCAAATCAATTTGATAGCCTGGTTGTTTACTATTTGTTGCTCTGCTAAAATATGTGCCATATTTATAATTAACTGATTCAAACCCTAAAATTTTAGCAAATAATTTATGATTTTTTCTAGACATTCTTTCAAAGGCATAACCTAACCATTTAAAATAAGTATCAGTCTTTATTGCCTGGATGGGGTCTATATTATACACACCTTCTTCTATTATTAACTCGATGGGCTTAATAAATTTGAAATAAAATTGAAGGTATGAATCATTTATACAGTACCTAGCTAAAAGACTATTATTTGCAAGGTTATATGGGGTATATTTTTGAATTAAACCGCATAGTTCTAAGTCTAACAATAATGAACTTAATGTTCCACCAGATTTTAATTTAAGATGAGTAAGAATTTGATTACGATTGCTGTAGTTTTGTTTACTTAAAAACTCAACTATTTTTTTATAATTTTTATTTACAGCCATGCTGCTTGTAAAAATTCTTTTATACTCATGAGAAAAAAAACTCCCGCAAGTAAATGAATTTTTACATAAACTTAAAAATACAGAACTTTCTTTATTAACCCATTTTAGATATTCAGGTATTCCTCCAACGCTCAAATAAGCATCCATCACCTCACGTTCAGATCGTTTTTTTAAAAATTGCTGAGTCTCAGTCAGGCTAAATTCTTTTAATAAAAATTCATAGGTTGATCGATTATACAAAGCCTTAGAATGAAGCACATGATTTATCATAAACGATGGAGAAGAACCACATAAAATTATTATTAATTTTTTATTATGTCGATAATAATTATCCCAAAAATACTTAAATTCAGATATAAATTTTTCTTTATAATGTCCAAACCCCTTGTTTGACAATATCAGCCAATATTTTAAAAATCTCTGTCCAAGAATTTACCTTTACTTTAGTGTAAATTGGATTCTCACTATATTCAGATAACTGCCATATCACATGCTCCATCTGTTTAGACTCAGAAAGTCCTTCTAATCCTTCAAACTTTAAAACTTTACGTTTCCTAAAAGCCTGTTCTAAAAGTTCAGTCTTACCAATTCTTCGCTTACCATAAATAACTATAATTGAAGCTTCATTTTCTTTACTTATCTTTGAAAGCTCATTTAATTCATATTCTCGACCTATAAAATTTTTATTTATTTTAATTTTTTTTGTTTTCATAAATTTATCTAACATAGCCCTATTATCAAAAGTATTTTAATTTAATGGTTCATGATTTTATATTAAATTATTAGCCAATTAGCAATATAAATATCTTATTTGGCTAAATTATTATTTAAAAAATTAGCCAATTAGTAAAAAATATGCTCTATTTGGCTATACCTTTTTATGAGATTTTTTAAAAAAAATAAAATACAATAAAAAACAAAATAACTATTAAATATTATAGTCTTTTCTTGTTTAGAGTTTAATAAATAACAGTTTCAAAAATAAATTTCTTTTTTTATGATAATATCTTTATATCCATAATTAATTAGTGTGAGTTATAATTTAATAAGTTTTTTATAAACAATATAAAGGAGTTTATCATGAATGGTAATAATAATTTTTTAAATAACAGACTTAATAGTATTTTAAGCTCTAAGAACTTTATCAAAAGATTTATTAGACATCAAAATTTTTTAAAAACAAATCTTATAAGTTTTATTATCAAAATTAATATTATTGCAGCTTTTTGTGTTATTCAATTTTCTGGTATTTCAATATCTTCAACTCAAAAAAGTATTGACATGATGCCAGATATTCCGCCAAGTTTTAACAAAGATAAAATAAATAGACATACAGGCAGAGTTTGCTATAGAACTTCTAATGAAGGCGGAGCAATAGAGCATGTAAATTCTGCTGAACATCCAGATTTCAATTCCTTTGAAGAAGCAGCAATGTATTATCTTACAGAAGAAAAACATGGGATACCTTTTGGGCTTAAAGACCCAAAAAATGAACTTATGTCTATAAAAGAAGATACAGTTTTTACTGGTAATAGTAATACGCATATAGGTAATACGCATATAGGAAGAACTTTTGTAAAATATCAACAATTATATAAAGGTATTCCTGTTCTTGGCGGAGAAATTATTGTTCAATTAAGTTCAATGAAAGAGCTTCTTGCGATAATTGGAGAAATATTACCTGATATTGATATGTCAATTGAATATCTTATTGATTCACAATATGCTGAAAATATAGCTGTACAAAGGGTAGCACAAACTCATTCAATAAATGCAAATGAGTTAACTATCAAAAAAAATGAATTATGTATTTATCATCCTGATATTTTAGAAATAAGTGGAGCACATAGAAAGTTTCTTGTTTGGAAAATTATTATTAATTCATCTGTTAATAAAAATATTGATGAATATGTTCTTGTTGATGCTAATCTAAACAATAGCATTCTTCTTCAGTTTAATATTAGCAATGGCTCTATAGTTGAAAATGATCTTTTATATTTTTCAGAGTCTGGTGCAATATACCAGGCAATTTCTGAAATATTATCAGGTGAAGAGGCAGTAAGTCAAATGGGTAATCCTTTAAGCAATTCTATGCCTGACAGAATGTCTTCACCATTTTATCAATGTATAGAAACATATGAAGGTAATGCTGGGGTTGATATAAATAAAGGTATTGCACAAAAAGCAGCCTGGCTTTTGACATTTGGTACAAATGGAAAATTTTTTAATAATCAAAAGATTTCTATGATTGGATATGAAAAGGTTAAAATGTTGTTTCATGAAGCTTATTCAAACCTACTAACCTCTGCTGCTTCTTATTCAGATCTTAAAAATGCTTTAATGCAATCATGCAGGAATCTTGGTTTTAGCTTTGATGACTATACACAAATTGCTAAAGCAACAGATGCAGTTGAAATGGATGGAGATTCATGTAGAAGTCATACTAAAGGGTATATTGGTACTTTTTATCCTTTATGTGAAGAAAAAAATGGAAATGAAGAAATTCACTTTAGAGATGATCTGGAAAATGGAAATATTAATTGGAATTCTAAATTTGATAATTGGGCTATTCCTCAAACATCATCTAATATGGGACTAAAAAAGCCATATGCAACAAGTGGAAAAGGAAATATATGGTGTTATGCAAAACCTGGAAGCAGTGATACATATATTGATACGAACAAAGATATTAAAATTTACGATTCTTATCTGCATTTTAATCATTCTTATTCATTTGATAATTATTCCAGAGATGGTGCATTTTTAGAATTTAGTACAGACCAGGGAGTAAACTGGCAAGATGCAGGACCATATATGATGAAAGGTAAATATAATGGAAACATTGCCAAAGGATTTGGCAACCCTCAAGAAGGGCGCAGGGCATTTGTTAGATCAACCAGAGGGTATATATCTACTATTATTGATTTAAATAATTTTTATGGAAAATCAATTCGTTTAAGATTCAGAGTATCTACTGATTCTGATAATTATTCAGTATCTTATGGATGGTTTATTGATGATATTACTATTTATAGATGCGATACAACTGCTGAGTTAGACAACCTTTGCAATAGTAATATTAATATACAATCTACCAGATCAGGAGATTGGGATAATCCATCAACATGGAATCTAAATAGAATTCCTAATAGTAATGACATTGTAAAAATAAATAGTAATCATACAATAACTGGAACATATAACCAGATAAGAATAAAAGGTCTCTGCAATAATGGGTATATTAAGGGAAAAGGAAGAAATAACTCATATTATAGTTCAGGTGAACTAAATATTAAGGCTGATATGTTTATTCGAAATGCAGGTAAAATTTGGGGAACTGATGGTAATGATAGCAATAATTATTCTTCTAATGCTTCACCAAAATCTGGAGAAAATATCAAATTAGATTCAATGACTATATTTAATACAAGCAATGGAAATATTCAAGCTGGAAGAGGTGGAAATCACAATCCAACAATGTCTTATCATAAAAACAATATACAAGCTCGTGGAAAAGATGGTGGAAATATTGACATTACAGGAATATATATTACAAATTCAGGTATTATTGGCCCGCAATATAATGCAAACAGATCAACCTTCCAAAATTCAAATGTAGATGGAGGAAATGGCGGTGCTGCAATTAATTGGACTCCAGGCAGATATAATTATGGAAATGCCTATGGAGGAAATGGCGGCGATATAACTATTAAAGCTGAAAAGTTTATTCAAAATACAAATGGAAGCATTGGCAGTGGAAATGGCGGATTTGCTTCAGCTGGAACAAGTTCTAGAAGACGTACCAGATATTATTATTATCCAGGAAAAGGAGGTAATGTAACAGTTAATGCTCCATATGTTATCCTTAATGGTGAAATTCATGCTGGTACTGGAATTTTATCTGAACAACAAGGAAATAGTGGTGGAAATCAAGGTGGATATATTCATATTGATCCTAAAATTACAAAAATTGGAGGAAAACTTTTTGGTGCAAGCAAAATTACTATTGCTGGAAATAATAATTGGGATATTGATATAAGTAATATAGAAACAGGGGGAATTTCTGCTCAAGATAGTATTGAAATTGCTGTTGGTAATAATGGCTCAATTACTTTAGCTAACTGTTCAAATGATGCTCTGATTGCACCGAATATTACTTTTTATGGTGATAAAATTAATCTTGATGAAAACAGCCTTGATACTCGTAAAGGCAGACAAGCCCGCAATGCACATCAAAAAGCTCTTAATAGTTTACTTAAAAAAGTAAAAACAAATAACTTTGAGTTAAAATCTGCTTCTTTATTATATGAATTTGATATTATACCTGTTCCAAGATTAGTTTATGGCAATACAAATCAAACTGTATCTGTTAAACTTCTAGTTAAAAATAATAGTCTTTCTATTGATACTTATGAAATTGAAATCAAAGGTCCAAAAGATTGGAATATGACTTCAATACCAAAATTAATTGAAGTTCCAGCAATTTCACAAAAAGAATTAGAAATTGAAATAACCTTACCTCCTGTATCTGGTTATAATGAGGCTTTCACTATTTCAGCTTCATCAGTTACTGTCCCAAATAAAATGATAACAAAAATATTTAATGTGATTGTTGAATCTCAATATGTTGATATTGAAATTGAAAACCTTGATGATGAACCATTAGCTGTTAATCTTATAGCTAATCCTAAACCAGATGTAATTATAGATTCATATTCATGGGACTTAGGTAATGGAATTATTACAAACAGCCAGAATACTTCATATACTTTTAACAGGCCAGGTGCATATCCTGTCACATTAACTGTAATTGATACTAATGGCAATAGTGAAATAATCAGAAAAATAGCCACTGTATCAAAATCAAAAATTTTATTACTTGCTGCTGACGAAATAAAACAAAAGAAAGTCAAAGAAAATCTTGCAAAAACTGGATTATTTTCTTTAGATGATATTGATATAATAGAAAAACCTTCAACATTAACTATAAATGATTTAAATAAATATAATGCAGTTTTGGTATGGACTAACTCGGCTTTTATCCATCCAGAAGACATTGGAGATGTATTAAAAGAATATGTTGACGCAAAAGGAGGCTTAATAATTGCTACTTTCTCCTTTTCAGATAATTTCAGTCTTTCAGGCGGAATAATGGAGCCAAACTATTGCCCATTTCTTTCTTCTCCAATTATTAGTGAACCTACTTCTGATGTTTTAGATATGAATTCTATAGAAGACCCAGACCTGTTTATATTTAATCAAATTAATTCTGCTCCCCAATACACGTCAAGTATATATTATTCAAATCCAGACCTTAATGTGGGTGCAGAATTGCTTGCTTTGGACACTACTGGAAATAACCTCATTGCTATTAACCCTGATCACAACATTGTTGGAATATCAATATACCCTGGAAATCTTTCTGGAGATAAATATGCTGATACCAGACTTTTATTTGCAAATGCATTAAAAATGGTTGCAAATGAAACCTCATATATTAATGTTTCTTCAACTTCTCAATTAGTAAAAGCATCAAGTGGAATTTGTGAATTTTCAATCTTTAATACTGAAAAAGGAGAAATGAAATGGTTTGCTGAATCAAATTCTCATTGGATAACAATAAAAGAAGGTGAAAAAGGTATAAATGATGGCATTATCACATTAGATTATGAATTTAATCATGATAATGAACCAAGAAAAGGCTCTATAACAATCTATGCTGTTGGTGCAAAAAATAGTCCTGTTAACATTGAAATTATTCAAAATGGCAATGCAAATCCTGAAATGTCAGTAATTGATGATCAGACTATTTATGAAGAAAAAGAAACTGTTATTTATTTTAATACTTATGATCAAGAAACTCCGCCATCAATGCTAAATATTTCAGCAAGCTCATCAAATACCTTTCTTGTGCCAAATATGAATATTAGTTTTAACAACCCCGGCATTACCAGATTCCTTAAAATTATTCCAGCTCCAAACAGGTTTGGAGAAACTGATATTACTGTTACTGTTAATGATGGACAAAGATCAAGCTCTCAAACTTTTAAACTTTATGTAAATCCTGTTAATGATCCACCAACTTTCACTCCTGGAGCAGATCAGGTTTTAAGTCAAAATGCAGGACCTCAAATAATTGAAAATTGGGCAATGAATATTTCATCTGGCTTTTTTGAAGATCAAAATATTCAGTTTTTTATTAATACAGAAAATAAAGACTTTTTCTCTATTCTACCTGAAATAACTCCAGATGGAACATTAACTTATACACCCCGGCTTGATGGAAGCGGCAGTGCCATTGTAAATATTTATATTGCAGATGATGGAAATAATGAAAATGGCGGCAATAATATCAGCCAGGTTTATTCCATAAGATTTTCATATGACTATTTACCTGACTTTGTTAAAGGAAACCATATAAGAATATTAGAAGATGACGAAAATCAAGTTATTAAAAATTGGGCAACACAAATTAAAGCTGGACCAAATGACCCTGATAAAAATCTTACTTTTCATGTTTCTACTAATAGAAATGATCTATTCTCAGAACTTCCTGCAATAACACCAGATGGAACGCTTACTTTTAAATCAGCACAAAATGCTTATGGCATGGCTACTGTTTCAGTATATTTAACTGATTCAGGAAATACTAATAATACCAGTGTTACTAAACGTTTTATTATTGCAATTGATCCAATAAATGATCCTCCTGATTTTACTGCAAAAAATATTGAAATAAATGAAGATTCTGGTTATAAGCGCTTTAAAAAATGGGCTGATAATATTAATTGCGGTCCAGAAAATGAAAACAATCAAAGTTATAATTTTTATATTACAAACAATAATCCTGAATTGTTCTCTATACCACCTGAAATTACAAACCAGGGTACACTTACATTTCAAACAGCTCCTGATGCTAATGGAACTGCAAAAATATTAATATATTTAAAAGATAATGGCGGCACTGTTAATGCTGGAAATGATACAAGCCTTTTAAAAGAATATAAAATTATAATAAATCCTGTTAATGATCCGCCTTCTTTTGAAAAAGGACAGGATTATACTTTAATGGAAGATGTTTCATTTCAAACTATTACAAATTGGGCAAAAAATATTACTACTGGACCTGATGATGAAATTAACCAGGATTTAGAATTTATTCTTACTACAGATAATGATTCAATGTTTGATTCTTTACCTGCAATCTCTCAAAATGGTACTCTGTCATATTCAATTAAACCAAATGCAAATGGATCTGCAATTGTAAAAATTATTTTAAAAGATAATGGAGGTCTTGATAATAATGGTAATGATACCAGTGAAATTAAAGATTTCAGAATTGTTGTAAAACCTGTAAATGACTGCCCATCATTTACAAAAGGAAATGATATTATTATATCATTGAACCAGGAAAAACAAATTATTGAAAATTGGGCAATTAATATAAGCCCTGGTCCAAATGAATTAGAACAAAATGTTCAGTTTAAGATTTTTTCAAATAGTAATTCTGATCTTTTTGTAGAAACTCCAGAAATATCTTTTGATGGTACATTAAGCTTTACTCCTGCACAAAATGCATTTGGAGAGGCAAATATTTCAATTTATATAATAGATGATAATGAAACTATTAATGAAAATGGATGCTATAAAAGTCAAACTCAAACATTTAAAATAAAAATTGGTTATTGTACATTAAGCATTTTAGAGCCAAATAATAATAACTGCAATGCTAAACTTGAATTAAATAATACAACTATTAATACTCCTTTTTATAAAGTTTTTGCCTGCAATGAAACAATCTGCATTAATGCTTTACCTTATGATAATAACTGCTCATTTGTTTACTGGTCAGGAAATATTGTAGACTCTGAAAATCCTGTTTGCTTTAATATAAATAAACATGAAACAATAATTCCAATTTATGCTTTTAACGATAATACATTTGAATATAAACTGACTAAAGGATGGAATTTAATATCTTTACCATTTAAAGTAAAACAATCAGGCGTAGAAGACATATTTCCAGACGCTTCTGTTGCTTATAAATATGAAAAAGGCTCATATTATCAAGTAGATAAATTTGAGACTACAAATGGATACTGGCTTAATATCCCATCTGCTCAAACTTATACTATCTCTGGAGAAAGCTTTACATGCTATACTAAAGCCCTTGATCCAGGATGGCACCTTATGGGAAGTATAAGTGAGGATGCAAATGTTACTGTTGATTCATCAGAAGATATTGAAGTCATGTATAAATTTGAAAAAGGCTCATATATTATTATTAATGAAATTCCAATAGGTGTTGGATATTGGGTTAAAATTAAAAACAGATGCGTTTTTAAATTATGTTTTGAATAAATATTTTCTGATTATGTAATCCAGATTCCGAAAACGAACACGTAGAGACAAGGTATGCCTTGTCTCTACAAACTCTTATCAGCCTGCTTTTATAAAAAATAAGTAACTCAACTTATTAAATAATAAAGAAAAATCTCATAAATGCAAATTTATGCCATAAATTAAATCTTAAATAAAAATGTATGTTATTATAAAAATAAAAGGTAAAATTATGACATCTTTTATTAAACATAATATACTATTTTTATTTGTATTTTCAATCCTATTTCAAAATTTATTGCATGCTAAAAATGTTGAAATAAAATATAATCAAAGCAATACTACCAAAATTATAAATGGAACTGATGCTAAAAAAGATGACTGGCCATGGATGGCTGCATTAATTTTTTCTGATTATATGTCTTATAATCGTTTTTGTGGTGGTTCACTTATTCACCCTGAATGGGTTTTAACTGCAGCTCATTGTGTTGAAACAAAAGATGCATCTGATATTGATGTTGTTTTAGATATTGTTGATATAAAATTTGATACAGGTCAAAGAACAGGCATTAAAGAAATTATCATACATCCACAATATGATGATTATTTATTAGATAATGATATTGCACTTCTCAGGCTTGAAAAACCTTCAAATATTTCTTGTATCCCTCTTATATCAGGACAATACGAAATTGAAGCAAAAGAAGCTACAATTATGGGTTGGGGTTCTATAAATAAACACTATTCTGAGTATCCTGATTTATTACAGCAGGTATCAGTTCCTATTATTACTAATGAAGTATGCAAAAGAGCATATTCTGATGAAGAAATTACCCAAAATATGTTCTGTGCTGGTTATTCCGGAGGTGGAAAAGACTCTTGCTTTGGTGATAGCGGCGGACCTGTAATTATTCAAGAATCTGGCAAATGGAAACTTGCAGGTATTGTAAGCTGGGGTGAAGGATGCGGAGAACCTGGTTATTATGGAGTATATACAAGAATATCAAAATTATTTAATTTTATATTTGAAAATGTCCCATTAGCTGCTTTAAGTTTAAATATCCCAGATAGCACAGATGAAAATTCAGGAGTTCTTATTAACAAAGGCAATATAAAAATCAATTTTGCTTTAGATGAAAAATTATTAATAAATATTAATTCTGATAATACTAAAAAAGTTCAGGTTCCTGATGTAATAGAAATCCCTTCAAAATCAACTTCAGCATCATTTAATTTAAATATTATAAATAATACTATAATTGAAAAAAATATAATGGTTAATATTAGTGCAAATGCTCAGGGATGGGGCATAACAACTGCATCAATACTTATTAATAATGATGATAAATGCATTTTTCAATTTATTAAAGACAGCTATGAAATTAATGAACAAGAAAAAAGTATTTATACAACAATTATGAAAAAGAATAAATGTAATGGAACATACTTTATTGATTATTCTACTGAAGATATAACTGCCTTTTCTGGAAGTGACTATATTTCTGCTTCAGGTAACTTAATTTTTCATGAGAATGAATTTTTTAAACCAATAAAAATAAACATTATTGATGACAATTTTGAAGAAAATATTGAAAAAATAGCTGTTAAATTAAATACAGATGATGCTGATGTCAGTTTAGGTGATATAAGCTCAACTATTATCACAATTAATGACGATGACCAATATAGAAAATATAAAGCATGGGAAACAACAATATCTGCTGAAAGCGATATTAAGGAAGGGCAATATAAATGTTTTATCAATATTGGGCTGGGTTTAAATGAAGCAAAAATTCCATTACCTCCCTCACCTCCAGAATATACCTGTTCATTATTTATTAATTCTCCAGACTGGAGTTCAAGACTTCAAGGATATATTTTGAAAGCTGATCCTGAAATAAATAAATACACATGGACTATTACAGTTAAACCTAAAGGTAATTATGGAAATCCATTCATTGAAAGTTCTGCATACATAAGCTGGAATCCAGATACATTTCCTGAAAATGGAAAATTTATTCTGTATGAAGATTGGAAAGGTCAAAATATTCTTATCAGTGATATGAGAAAAATAAATAATTTTGTAGTAACTGGTAAAAAAGATGAATTTTTTTACTATCGAATAGTATTTATTGAACATACAATAAAAGATGCTGTTATTATTTTAAAATTATTGTCAAATATTAATATTTCAGAAGAGTTAGATTCATTTAATATTATTTATGACATTAATAGAGATAAAAAAATTGGTATCCAGGAGTTAAATCATATTTTTAAAAGGATTTTTTGGTAGTACATTAAACCTTAAGCTTTTTTCTGATTGTGGACACAGTGGACTTAGGTGATTTCCGGAAAAAAATTTACCAATAAATAAATAATGTGTTATAGAGATAGCCAAAATTTTTGCAGGGAACGAATTCCCCCCTTGAGGGGGTTAGGGGGGTGTTTTTGAGTTCGTACCATTAATACGAACACCCCCCTAACCCCCCTCAAGGGGGGAATTTGTCCCCTGTAAAATTCCACATATCTATAATAAAAACTAAAAAATTATATTATTTACTGGTAAATTCTTTTCCGGAAATCACCTTAGTGGACAGTAAAATATTTTTTTCAGTCTTCATATTTCTTAGCCCCGATAGGGGCGGAAGCTTTGTAGCCTGGGGCTTACAGCCCCAAGGTTGAAAGACCATACATTTTCTTAAGCCCCAATAGGGGCGATAGATTATTGGTGGTCAAGATATCGCCCCTATCGGGGCTTAAGATTTTTTTTGTTTGATTACCTGGGGCTAAAAGCCCCAGGCTACAAAGCTTCCGCCCCATCGGGGTAAGATTAAAAAACACTATAAACTAAATATTTCCAACTTTCTTTATAAATGAGTCCTTTCGGTAAGCATGCTTGACTTTAACAAAAATCGAGATCGAATTCCCCCCTTGAGGGGGGTTAGGGGGGTGTTCGTGTTAGAAGTACAAACGCATAACACCCCCCTAACCCCCCTCAAAGGGGGGAATTCGATCTTGTCTTTTGTTAAAGTCAAGCATGCTTACCGAAAGGACTCTATAAATCAAAAAACGCGAGAAAAATTTTAGTTTTTTATGTAAAATAATAAAATAGCATAAGGAGAAAAAAATGAAATCTATTATTAAACTAAAAACAAATAATATAATAATAAAAATTTTTATCTATTATCTTATTTTTTTGTTTTTACTAATGAATGTATCACCTGTTTTATCATATCAAATCCCAATGATAATTAATTATCAAGGTTTGTTGACTAATACTAATAAAGAACCTGTTGATGGCACTAAAGAAATTATTTGTACAATTTATAAATCACTACAAGGAGATGAAATCTTATGGAAGGAAACTCATGAAGATGTTAAAATTAATAAAGGCGTTTTTAATGTTTTAATTGGCAGTAAGAAACCATTAAACTTAGAACTTTTTCAAACTGAATCTTATTTTAGCGTAACTGTAAATGGCGAAGAATTATTACCAAGAAAACCATTTTACAGTGTACCCATATCATTTATCTCTCAAACTACAAATTCAATCATAGATAATGGAGTAACTACAGAAAAATTAGCAGACAATTCTGTTACTGCTGAAAAAATTGCAAATCAGGCAATAGATGCCAGTAAAATTTTAGATGGTCCTGGTTCAAATATTAATGCTGATAAACTTGATGGTAAAGATTCAAGTGAATTTGTTATGAAGGATAATGATGGAAATATAGTATTTGATAGTGGAATAAAATCTGAAGATGTAATCAGCATCAAGGCTCAAAGGCCAAATTTTAAACCAGAACCTGCTGCAGAATATGGAAAACTTTTTGTTCGTAATCAGGGTATTGATTTTGCGTCTGGAAGCTCGCTTGTTAATGATCTTCTTCTGTACTATGGCGTTAATGATCTAGGTGATATTATATCAGATGCTGTTTCTTCAAATCATGGTACAGCATATAACAGTCCAACGATTGAAACAGGAATGCTTGGAAAAGCAAGATCATTTGATGGCAATAAATCGCAATACATTGAAACTCAATTAGATGACAAATTTAATTTTGAAAAAAATAGTTTTAGCATATCATTCTGGATGTATGCCCCGCCACTTGATGCTGATGAATGGGCAGTTATTTTAAGCCGTGCAAATGGATGGGGTGATGATGTTAATTGTTATGGCTGGGCTTTTGGAAACGATACAAAAGGCAGCCCAAATCTTGAATTTTCAATAAATGCTGGAGGCATAAAAAGAAATACAAAAACCGCTGTTGCTGAAAATGTCTTTAATAATCAGTGGCACCATATTGTTGGAGTAAGAGATAATGAAACAATTCTGCTTTATGTTGATGGCGATCTTAAATATACTGAAACAGGTGTTGTTCAATCTGTTGATGTTGACAACCCATTATTAATTGGTCAAATATTGGAAGGTGATTATTATACTGGACTTTTTGATGAACTTGCCATATGGAAACGCGCTATAACAGAAGATGAAATAAAAGAATTATTCAATAATAAAATGGCAAAACTAATTAGTCATACACGAACTGAATTATACTTCCTTAGAAATGATGGTACCGAAGTTCCTCTGTCAAAATTTTGGGATAGAGATGGAATGAATATTATTTTTAATGGAGGCAAAATTGGAATTGGTAATCAAAATCCTGAACATTCACTTGATGTTAATGGTACTGTTAATGCTAATAACTATCTTGGTGATGGAAGCACATTAACTGGTGTTGTTAAAAATGAGTCTGATCCTGTTTGGACTGAAGATTCTAAAAATTATTATAAAAAAAGCGAAGTCTATTCAAAAGGAGAAGTCTATTCAAAAAATGAAGTTAACAATAATTTTATTCAAAAAAAATTAATTATCTGGTCAGGTGGTTGTTCTCATCATGGACAGGCATCAGGATGGAATACTTACTGTACAGATAGAGAAGATTTTAAAACTTCTGATGAATATTTTTCAGTTGCCAGTGATGGTACTTTTACTGTAAAAATTGCAGGTTTTTATCGTGTTAATGCTTTTACAATAAGCAATGGAGGCAGCTGGGGACGTGTTAGATTAGTTCTAAATGGTAATACTATATATCAAGGACATCAAATAGGAAGTGGTGGTAATTGGTTCGATAATCATATGGATATAATCTGGCCTTTTAATGTTGGTGATAAATTTTATGTTTCATATCACAATCCTGGATCATATGCTTTTTATGTTCATGGTGAATACAGTCGCCTACAAGTAACATATGAAGGTACACAATAAAAAAAGTTTTATAACAATACCATGTAGGGTCGAACCTCGTGTTCGCCCTTATTTAATCCAATTGAATAAAAAACATATTCATCATTATTCATTACATAACCAATCAATTAAATGAACAATTTTAATATTATCTGGTGTTTCTGGGGTTTGACATTTGAATTTTCAAGCTATAGTCATAATAATATATTTGAAAGATCAAAAAGGCGTTTTCCAAATAGTTAATATATTCTTTTAAAGTATTTAAACCAAAACCAAAGTTACCTCTTAATGCTCTAAAGGATGTAAGGTTTGAAATATTTGTAAGCAGAAATACAGCAAGATCTTTAATCTTAAAAGAATTTACTGCATAACGAGAAACAATGTCTTTATAAATTATATCCTGAAAATATTGATTCAAAATTTGTCTTGAAAATTCATTATGATGGAAAAATACTTCAGGAAAACCTCCTGAGTTTAAATATTGATGCAAAATATTCATACTTTGATTATGTGTTTCTGATGACCATAACATCCTATTTTGTAGAAGACTTTGATTATTGTGCAACATTAATTCCCTGTTTCAACAAATATTGGCAATACTTTAACATTGTTTTTATTATCATAATATTCAGTCTGATATTTTTCTCGATTAG
>Ga0272440_1001452_pt1 | contig 19295 bp, 18 predicted proteins | sample SSMMMBAug17_FD_192440 | JGI IMG/M metagenome (GOLD analysis project Ga0272440, IMG submission 192440) | Marine sediment archaeal communities from Little Sippewissett salt marsh, Falmouth, MA, United States - SSM-MMB-Aug17 | ecosystem: Environmental > Aquatic > Marine > Wetlands > Sediment ...
GCAGGGGACGCAGTGCACGTGGCCGTGGACCCAGAGCCTACGGGGGCTCCAGGTGCGTATCGCTGGCGGCTCATCGATGACATGGACATCAGCCTCCTTCTACCGAAGGAGACCAAGCTGTCAGGAAGCGACCTGCTCACCGCACAAGGGAGCACCACAGTAATCGTCCCCAGTGTTGAAGATCTGTCTGCGTATGGTGTGGGCAAAGATGACTGGGTAGAGATCACCACCGGTAGGGACGTGGGGACCTACCAGGTGACCGCGGACACAACGAACAGTCAGCTCGTGCTGGACACTGCACTGACGGCGTCCGCCACGGGGGTGTCCTTCGTTGTGTACCGTCGAGCCTCGGAAGAGACCTTGGAACTGCCCTTGGTACGCATCCAGAGCATCGACATCCTAGACACCACCAACCAACCAGTGGGGGAATCTGTTCCCTACGCACACCCAATCGACGTTCGGGCGTTCGACTTCAGCGTACGTTCAAACTTCTTGAAGGTCGACATTCGAGATGGAGAGCTGGGACTCATCAGCCAGGAGATCCCGGGGACCATAGCGCTCGCTGGTTTGACGTTGGACGTCTACCTCGTCACGCTCGACACAACGTATGTCGTCACTTTTGCTGGAACCTTGGACGTGGATGGAATCATCAACGCCATCAACGATGCGCTCATCCAGCCACTAGCTACGCGGATAGGGGACCGGTTCGGGTTGGTGCCTTACGATGCCAGGTTCGAAGTAAGGATAACCGGAGGAACCGCCTTCTCGACGCTGTTCCGCTTACCGTCAGGATTGACTGAGCTGAGTACCAACCACGTACGCTCGGAGACTATAGAGAGCCTTCCGAACAAGTGGGACTCTTCCAGCTACGACTTGGAGTTCGACTCAGTGGAAGTGGTAGCGCAGAACGTTCAAGGTTTCGCTAACCTGCCCTCTTCAAACTCTGGCTTGACCCTATCCTGTGACCAGTCCTTCAACCCTGGGATAGACGCCCTTGTGCGTGTCGGTCCCCGCTCCACCGGGTTTGCTCGAGCTTACTTCCTGGACCCCACCACCGTTCAGGTGACCCCGGACGCTACGTTCACCTTCACGGACGATGACGGCACTGAGCTCTTGTTCTACCCGGACCCGACGGTCGACGCTCAGATATATCCCCCGTTACCTACCACGGACCGTGCGACAGACGGGGAGACGAACAATGTGGTGCCCGGAGTGGGGGACCCGTACCGTCAGCTCATCTCTTGGACCACCAACTTCCTCAAGAAGGGGGTTCAGGTTGGTGACGAGGTCGTGTGCGACTTCATTCCCATTGTTGGGGACAAGGGCGTTCCCAGCCCAGGACCGGTTTCTGGGTTGGCGCTGACGACGTTCGTTGTGAAGGTGGAGGGCACTGTTCGAACTGTAGTCTTCGCCAACGACGATGACGGGGACATGACTGCGGTAACGTTGAACGGCATCTTGGAGCAACTTAACAACGTGCTCGGTGCCGGGGTCGCAACGTTCGACACGTCCAACTACCTGAAGCTGGAGTGCAGCTACGAGCTCGAGGTCATAGACGGCACCGGCCTCGGTTACTTCTGGCTCAACTTCCCGGGTCTCGGGTCGGTGGGCAACCTCTCCGACAACTACTACGGGGGCGTCCGGCGCATCGTGGCCTACGTAGGGGAGCACGAGCTACGCTTTACCAGTTCGGCTCCGGACTTCTTGTACTTCGGAGGGGACCAACAGTTCAAGATATTCAGGCCGGGGACCCAGCGGGTTGGCACAACGCAGATGGCGTTGAACCAGACCTACGCGGGGCTGTACTACGCAGACTTCCTTCTCACTTCAAAAGGAAGCGGCTCGCAGTACAACCTCCCCGCATTCACCAAGCTCAGTGTCTCTGGGCACGACTCTCTGGGGTACCATCTTTCCACCGAGGAGACGCACCTATCGTTCTCCTTGTTGGAAAAGCCACACCTGCACGTGACCCCACAGATTATCAGTGTGGGTGCTTCAGACGATCCAGAGAACGCAGTGCAGATAGCGGGACAGAACCTACAGATCAACTATGAGTGGTCTTCTCTAGCCGACTCTCTGCAGAGCTTTGTGTCTTCAGACAGTGAGCGTGTGGTGAACGAAAGTGCGCTAGTACGCCACCTGACACCATACTTTGTGCGCTTTGACTTGACCTACAGGGGCCCTGCCACAGACACTGTAGTATCTTCTGAAATCGATGAGTACATCGATGAGCTTAGCCCGGACGATTCGCTGCAGGCGGTGAAGATTCAGCAGATCCCACTTCAGTGGGGGGCTACAGGGACGAACACGCCGTTGAACTTGGTGGCGGTGGTACACAAGGAAGACCGAAGCTTGGATGCGGAGCAATCCAGTGACTACTTGAACACGGGGCGGCTAGCTGCGTTCATATCAGACGTCATTACGGTCACTCGTTCGGTGAGTTGATGATGGCAAACTCGGACAGGTTTAGAATGAGACCACTGTGGGGGTCGAAGTGACAGTGGCAGTCGTCGCAGAACAGTGTTGCCCTGGGTATGGGTGTAGTCTCGTCGGCGAAGGCATGTTGGGGCAGGTACCTGCGACTGAGGTGCTTACCCCCACAGCTCTTGCACACGAACTGTCTGTAGAACGCATCGAGTTTACGGGCCTCCCCCTCAAGTACGTTTTCGTGCCCCTCAATAGCGGCCAGAGCTTCTTCTGGGTCCATCTCGACGAACTTCATCAACCAGATGCTTTCACTACAACTAGGATAGGTCAAGGATGACTACTAACCCCTGTGTACCTCTTCCTGGTTGGGGCTCTATTGCCTACGGTGCGGCGCCCTGGGCGGGCACGCTCCCCATCAACCTCATCCCAGCCTTCCCGCCGTACGAAGTCTTCTGTCTGGGTCCTTGCGGGAGTTTGCTGAGTGTAGCCATCTACCCAGAGGTTGACCTGGGGCCTGGGGCACAGTGGAACTATGACTCGTTAGAAGACGCCGTCGAGATGGTCAGTGGGTACACGGGGCCACTGTCTGACCGTGTCTACTTCGATGTGGAGACCAACATCCCCGACTCGTTCACTGTAGAGTGGACTGTGAGGTTTGATGACCTGCCTCTAGACTTCTCCAGTATCGCAGATGCTCATGTGCACCTAGGGGTAGGCAGTCATCAGGGTGGCATTGTTGGGTTCTTCTTCTCTCAGACTGGCATTGCGTATGAGGTGTGTCCAGATGCTACAACTGCCAGCCCCTTGCCTGCCAGTGCGGGTATCATTGCTCCTGGAGAGACCTACGTCATCAGGGTCATATGTGAAGAGGATGCCCTAGTACCAGATACTGGGCTCGTCTACGTCTACATTACCAAGAGTACAGACGTCCTGGTAACGGGGCATGTACTTCGTTTTGTTCTACCCTTCACTCACGCACCAACTGCTTGTCCGTTGTTTACAACAGACAAAGCTTGGATCTCTGTGAAGGGACAGGTGGGAGAAGAGTCTGGCATAGCTGTTTCTCAGTATTGTGTGTCTTCTTCTATCCTTGCAGTCAATTACCCTCCCATAGCTGACCCTGGACCAGACCAAGCCATCCAGCTTTGTCACATCCTCATGCTTGATGGTAGTGGGAGTTATGATCCAGAAGGTTTGGGGCTGACGTATAAGTGGCGTCTTCTAGAAGCACCCGCAGGTCATCCCGCACTGATAGAAGGGCTCAATGGGCAGCCCTACCCTCTCCCTGTTCCCACTGGGTTCACTAACAAGTGGTACAGCCCAGAGCTGGAGGGAGTAGCCAGTAGCATTGTTGCTGGAGACGTTCTAGTAGTAGACGGAAGTCCGTATGACATTGTGACTGTTGGTACTGACGGTCTTCATGGGTGGCATGTAGAGATAGATGGACAGCTTCTAGAAGATGACTTGGACAACCAATCCTTTGTCATAGTTCATCAAAACGTTGTCTCTAATGCTGCTACTGTGAAGGCTACTTTCTATCCAGAGATAGCAGGTTTCTACAAGTTCGACTTGAAGGTCTTTGACGGGGTCATCTGGTCAGCTCCTACAGAGGTTGTAGCTAATGCACTGACTTCTTCTATTCCTAGAGGATGTGTTCCAGACATGTCTTTTATCTGGGGGTACCTATCCAGTACGTGGAGACTGGTTGACGACAAGGAGAGGTACGAGACCTTGTGGTCTGGGGCAGCTCAGTTCATGGCTGCAGAGCTTCTGAACTTGTGGCAGTACGAGTACTCAAAGAGTCTACGTGATGTACAGCGTACATTTACTAGACGGTGGCTGCGCTACCCACTTGTACAGAGTCTGGAGGGGGACACCACTACTCTTCGTGCAATCTATAGTCCAGCAGACTCTTCTCAGTTTGATACCAGTACTGGAGTGGCCGGTATAGTAGGAACCTCTCTTACTATACAAGGGACACTAGCAAACACGTACACAGTTACTTTCTATGGAACTGGTAATCTGAGTGGGGATCAGGTTGTTTCTCAACTCACAGAGGTTCTTCCTGACTACTTCTCTTGTTCTGTTGTAACAATCGGTACACAGTCCTTTGTTCGTATTGCTAGTACATACGCGTTCTCTATCGTCATCAACTCCACCCCCATCTTCTCTCTAACATCAGAGAGTGGCACAATCAGTGGAACTGGGGGCAGTGTGGCGTGGGGGTCTACTGCATACCTAGTTCAGGAGTCTCTGTCTGGGTTGGGTATACAAGAGAATGACCAACTGGAGATAGACGGACAGTTGTACCGCATCATCAGAGTGCAGGACTCTGGAAGTGGTACACCGAATGACCTCATCACTTTGAAGGATGAGTTGCCAGCAACTGCTTCTGCTGATTGGAGCATCCCATCCTTCTTCCGTGCAGAGAGTACTGATCTATATGCCGGGATGGCTACTGCTGGAGACCTGGCCCGTATACTCATCCGAGAGGCAGCCAGTGGGAACTCAGTGCTAGCACGCAGAACAGTGCTGGCAGCATCTGAGTTTGATGTTGGCGTAGTGGGGGTAGACCTGACTGGGTTGAACGCTGTGGTGCAGGGGGGCAGTGCGTACTCCCTGACTCTGGTTGGGGTACATCGAAAGACAAGGCTACCGCTTGATGATTTGGTAGTAGACATCCCGTATCTACAACAAGTTATCAAGGACCCTCCAGAAGAGACTCTACTCAGAAGGAACCTAGACTTCTTCATTGAGGAGCATAGAGGGGCGAACTCTCTCAGGTTCGATCAGGACATCTGGGTGCATGAGGCGGAAGATGGAACACTGCAACCAGACGAGTTCCTCCCGTTCAGTCTGTGGGCAGAAGAGACCTTCTTAGACAACAGGCCCATCATAGAAGACAACTTCGGCAAGCCGATTGGCTTTACCATAGAAGACTTGAACAGTGCTGGGGCGAACGTTGACTACTTATCTGCGGTACGAGGGCTCTGGTACTTGTACTTCAGTGGACCAACTCTTGAAAACCTGCGCACAGGAGTGCAGATACTTCTGGGGCTTCCGTTTGCAGAGGTAGCCGGGGTCATTGAAGAGATTCGTACCGACTACTCCCCCACGCAGGGTAGACTGTTGATACGGGATACGGCTTCTACTGCCGTTGTGCGCTCCTACACCTATCCGAGAGCTTTGGGGTTGGAGCAGAGCCCTGACACTGGTCAGCCCTATGCGGTGGGGGACTCGGTAGCGCAGTTCGCCCCGCTTGTGTCTGGGGTAGAGGCTGAGGATTACAAGAGCGCTAGCTGGATACGGGATTACGTCAACCAAGGAGGGGCTTTCGAGATTCAGAAGTTCTTCCGCTTCTTGGTTCGTGTCAACTCTGATGGTTTTGACACTGCAGCCATGACCTTTGCCAGAAGCTTTACTCTGAAGATTAAGCCGACGTACACGTACCCAATATTCGCCATCTTGTTCAATGCAGATGATGACAGCATTGACGTTAGTGAGGCGGTGACCTTCTACGCCAAGTTCAACATCTTTGACTCTATGTGTTGTCAAACTACAACAGCGACTATCTTCGACCAGCCAGAAGATGGACGTGATGGCTTCAATAGTACGGTGTGGAAGACCGCGTATGACACGAGTCAGGGTTGTGGCTTTACCGTAGACTGGGGGTACGACAAGAACTACCTGTGCCCAAAGGAAGAGGTAGAGGCTACTATCTGTACAACCCTTGGTGTTTCTACAACACTTGCGTTCGACACTTTGCCTTACTACGATGTGCCGATATACAACGTTCTTACTCCAGGGTCGCCGTTTACCTGGACTTACGGTATGGTTCTGGCAGCTGGCACTTATTGTGTTGACGTACCCATGTGAGGTGGACGTGTTCATCGATAGTCTAGAAGCCAAGTCCAACCTGAGGATTGTAGCTCGTGAGCGGGGCAAGATTGTACATCAGCGGGATGTGCACAACATAGTTCCAGATGTAGGCAGGCAGTGGCTTTCGGAACTCATAGTCGGGGAGTCCGCTGCCTACATCACTCAGATGGGGCCAGGTATTGGTAGCACCACGCAGACGAACAGCTACGTGGACGTGGCCCCCTTTGATGACTACCCAGTGGTTGGAGCCAAGAGTCAGACGGACACAGACCCGGCTATCACTAGCTTGGAGCGTCCGGTTCGGGTGTCTGGGGCCGATGGTCCCATCGTGGGGACAGACGTTTGGCTCAAGAGTGTGTCAGCCCCTACACACCCTACTACTTCCAGTACGCGGTTGACGTGCATCTTCACCGAGCTCGAGGTTAGTTACGGGTCGTACTCTACGGTGCCTATCTCTGAGCTGGGGTTGTTCACGTCAGACAAGAACCCCAACAACCCGAATGAGTGGTTGGCGGCCTACGATAGCTTTGACCCGATCCCCAAGAGTTCGGCCATCGAGCTTGAAGTTCGGTGGACGCTCATCTTTTAGGAGTCCGCAATGCCCTTTCACCGTCTAGTTGTTCCGACCTACCTTGGTGGCTTGCCCAGTGGGTACGACTACATCAACAACGCTATCAGCGGCACCCCCGCTCCGGCAGATGCGTCCGCCAAGGCTAGCGGAGTCAACGCGGGCAGCTACTTCGTCACGTTTCAGGAGGATGCCTCCAGCTTCAACACCAACCGGGCGAACCAAGCGCTGTCAGAGAACTGCGACTTCTTGGACGATGCGGTGTCGGGGCAGCTCCCGATCTTGGCAGAGCTTCAAGGTACAGCTGGGGGCTCTACAAGCCAGCTTCAGCTGACCGGGCTTTCTGTTTATGTTGGCCCGACCACCTACACGGGCACATCGGAAGAGATTGATCGGCTCATCAAGATCCTGAACACAGATGGCGATGAGATGTATGATCCGGTGAACGGGCAGAAGATCACCGTCAACCAGATCTTGGACAGTACGAACACGTCCAACGTGGTGGGCCAAGAGGCGAGCAACTTCCACACCTCCCCGTGGCTCAGCTTTGTTCCTGACCTTCCTGCGGGGGATTACCGAATCGTCTACGGCGGGCAGTCGACGTTGGTCAAGGTGGCTGCTGACCTAACCGACTCCGACGGGATCACAAGATCCATTCTTGGGTCTCACATCGTTCCTGCGGCGGCCAACCGGTTCTTCTTGGAGACCTCAAGGCGGGACGTCGGTGGGTCGGTAGAGGCTTTGGTTACGGATCGAATAGAGACCCCTGGAAACGGGGACAATATCGGCACGCCTTCCAGCGCTTTGGATGTTCACCTTGACCCTGCTGACACGTTTACGAATAGGAGCTTTGCTGTTGAGTCTGGTATCGCCCCAAACAACATGCTCACTCTTGCTGAGAATACAGCAGCAGGGCAGCTGCGCGTGACCTCGGCGTACGAGCTTGTGTTCAACGACGCCAACATCACCTTCGACCATCCTTTGACGAGTGTCACGAACGGCCCGTCCATTCGCACAGGGGAGGTCGTTCCGTCTAGTAGTTCCGAGGTCCAACCGATCTTTGATGCCATCAACAACCGATGGACCGTCACTTGTGGGGATGGAACAGACAGCTTCGGTGATTTCAATGGAGTGTCTGCTATTACCGACGCTTTGGATTGGTACAAAACCAAGACGGCGGTCGGCACTCGAGACAGTACCTATGGAAACGGTGTTCACATATTAGTGAAGCCGGGTAGGTACGAAGTGGCTGACGTGTCGGTTGAGCATGCACTTGGTACAGGGGAAGGATCGACGGCAATAATCGAGGGTATGTCTAGCTCTAGCGGGGGCTCGACGATAGTTACTGTTTTGTCTTCTGCCACTACAGCGGGGTTTACTGTTGGTAGTGGGAATACTGGTGTTATAGATGTGTATTCTAGGTTGGAGCTCAGGAACCTGGTTCTTCGTAGGCAGACAGGCAGTGACCTGAAACTGGCGCAGGTCCTTGCTAACGGTACGTTGCGACTAAAAGACTGTGCTGTTGATAACCTAACGATTGATTTGAAGGACGGACAAGAGGACGCAGATGTTCTGATTATTGAGCGTTGCAGGTTTGCGCAAACAGCGCTGACTGTTGCTACTATATCTATATCAGAACCCACCTCTGCTACGTTGTCAGGCCAAAGAATACTGGTTCGGGACTCTGTCTTCGAGCAGCCTAACCAGTCGAATAGGCCCCTCGTAGAGTTCTCTTACGGTAACGCCAACACCCGAAACTTGAAGGCTGTGTCTTTTCAAGGATGCACTCTGCATACGGGGGTGAGTACTGTTACGTCTTCTGTACCTGATGGGAATAGTGGGCTGTTTGCTTTGAATTATGTTGCTGGCTCAACCGTCCCTACCATCGGCGAGCTGTCTTGGAAGGACTGCGAGGTAATAGGTAATGCCAACGGAGGCCCAACATTGTGCGGAATGCTCCTGCACATCAGGCCCCCAAACAATACCAACGTGGTTGAGATAGGGCATGTGTGCATCGATGGGGGAAGTTGGTACATCGCGGATACCGACTATGCGGTAACCCCCGTTTATGTAGGAGGGAAGGACCACGGAACCGATCCGCATATATCTAGGATTACCGTCTGCAATGCGCGGCTAGGGGCTGTAGATAACTCCATCGGCGTTGAGTATGGAGACCCGCCGGACTACGACGCCTCCGCTCCCGACATCAGCGGCGCGTTCTTCTTCTGTGTCAACGATCACGGAATAGTCGAGAACGTGCATATCGTGTCCTCTGCTAACGCCTCCAAGCAAGGGGAACTACACGTCGATGCCCTAAGCGCAGGTGCGATGTTTTATGTCTCCAATGTGAGGCTTACAGTTAGCGGTACCAACGGGGGCGGTACGGTAGCCCGATCCAGAATAGTTCTCGAGGCGGGGTTTGGGGGTTCTAGGGTTCACGCGGACTCTATTTCCATCTACGGTGATGGGGTGGCCAGCTCTGGTGGAGTGAGTCCTTTGGGGGCTGTGTACATCAAGTCTTCTACTCTTACTAGTCGGTATATTACGCTAGATAGATGCACCGTAGAAAACTATAAGGTTGATGGTGCGCATGGGTTCTTTGGGGAGACGTGGAGTTCGGGTATTACCTTTAGGGATTGTACTGCGGTTGCATGCGACGGTAGTGGGTTCTTCTTCGACACGAATCAAAGCATCAATGAGCTAAGATTCGTTCGGTGTATTTCTGAGCTCAATACGCAGTACGGCATACGTGTAAGGACTACACAGGCCATTACGGGTACTGTAGATGTTACCGTGGACGGATGTAAGATAAACGGCAACGACATTCCCAACAACAACCTTCCTGGACTCAGCATTGTATCTGTTGACTGGGCAAACTCTTACTTTAGAGTTGTCAACAATATATGTTACGGTAACAACTCATCGGATACTGCTTCCCAGATGGATATCCAATGCGGCACCGTGGGTTTGGGAGTTCTTACTGGCAACATATTGGCTGTCCCCGGGTCGATCTCAGGCTCGTACGGCGGTATACGTCTAGGTACTACGGGGACTGCTACGATAGAGGGCGTTGTAGGGTCAGAAACAGAGTACACTGGAAACATACCAGGGTCTGACCGAAGGAGCACAACTGTAGGATCGGAAACGATCTACAACATTGCTGAAGTGCTGGTGTAGTTATGGAAGAGATCACCTCGCAGATACTCAGACCAGGCACCTTCGCAGTAGCGGTGGCTGTCTTCATTGTCACCTGGTTCATCCGCAAGGTGGTAGAGGGGGTGTGGCCCCATCTCCGAAAGAACGGGGACGAGAACGAAGTCAAGATGACCTACATCACCCCGTTCGCGCGGTGGTGGAACACGGTCATCCTTTATGCCATCCCGGTGGTTCTTGGTGGCCTCATTGGCCTGCTCCCTTCCCAGTTTCTGCATGGGGACATCAAGGACATCGGGGGGCGCCTACTATTCCAGGCCGGGGTCGGGTGGTTCTCCAGCTTCATGTACAAGGTTCTTCGCAAGCTCATCTTGAAGAAGACTGGGGTAGACATCAGCCCAGGATCCATCAAGCCAGAGAACTGAGGGCTAGTTAAGAAGAGGTTAGCTGTGCCTCTTCTTTTGTGGTTTTGCTGTACCATTTCATCATGAACTGGTGGCAGCGTACATGGTTCTGGTTCTTGACCACCCTGGCACTTCTGGGTGGGGTCCTCACGTACGTCTTTACCAGGAGGGGCCCATCGCCGTTGGTGCCTCCACCCGCAAAGCAGAAGGAGGAAGAGCAGAAGGCTGAGAAGGGGAAGGAGCGTGTTGAAGAAGAAGCGCATGTTCTCACAGACCGCATTCAAGAGGAGGCGGTTGAGCAGAGGCGCAAGCAGGTAGAGCGTCTGAAGAGAGAGACTGAGCTTCTGGACAACACCGAGAGCGTCAACGATGTACTCGCCAAGGTCAGCAAGGAGATGAGAAAGTGAAGGGCTCTGCGTTCGCATCAACACTACCAGAGAAGCCAACACGGGACCGTGAGGACATGATTGTGAGTGCGGTCCACCTCATGCAGCACTACCCCTTGCGCTGGGCTGCTATCAGCAGTCAACGACTGTTGGAGGGCAAGGAGCGTAGCCTCATCTTGTACGTGTCCGTCGATGCTTTGATGATTGGAGATGAGGAGGACAGGTTTAGGATAAACGTAACGCACACAGGGGCGCAGATGATAGCCGACACCCTTGGGCTTACCCTACCGACCTCGAAGATTGCGGACCTCATCCATGAGCAAGCGGGCAAGGTCATCTCTCCAGCCATCCAGACGCCCAACAAGGAGATGGCGTACACCTCGAGGATGCTGCAGCACTCCTGCACCGTGGGGCTAAAGAAGGGGGGCTTTAGCGGCCTGGCCTCCCCGGTAGGGAAGCACTGGATACTGAGCAACAAGATGTTCGAGGGCAAGGACGTGGGGGTCAACTACGGCTGGCATGACCTGCGTGCTCCGAAGACCACATGGAACACCAGTCCTGGAGGCATCAGGTTGTGGCAGAACGTTGGTACCAAGCACGACCGTTGGCATGTGGACTACTCGCAGGTTCTTGTGCTCGTGCATCGTAGTGCCCTTTTGAACGGGGATAACGTAGACGTGCACGACATCATGGTTGATCCAGTCCTGCACCCATTGGTCAGCTACGAAGGGCCGCTTCGGGGTACCCGGCATCCAGATGTCCCTCCACCTGAGCATGGGGTAGTCCCAGCTCTTCCTCTTTCGGTGAAGTCATGAGAGCTCGTACACTTCTTCTCGTGGTTGCTTTGATGGCCTTTGCGGGTAGTGCGGGGGCACAAGAGCCGGCACCTATAGAGACTCTTCCTTCTGGGGAGGACATAATCGTTCCTTTGCGTTTGGAGGAGCCTGCCCCTTTTCAGGGGCAGCTCTTCAGTAACGACACAGCCCTTCGATGGGCGAACTGGCTCGTTCAGTACAAGCTCAGGTTGCAGCTGGACGTGCAGGAACAGAAGAGCTTGTGTGAAGTACGGACCAACGCACTCAAGAAGAAGCACCTGATTGACCAGGAGAAGTACAACACGGTGGTGCTTGACTACAAAGTAAAGTTGAGTGATGCCGAGTACCGGGCAAACTACCCACCTTGGTACAAGGACTTTTGGGTAGGAACTACACTGGGTGCCATAACTGTTTCTGCTATTGGTCTGGTAATTGTAGGGGTTGCTGCAAACTAAGGGCTAAACGAAAGGTCAGGGTTGTCACAGAGTGTGAGTGTGCTACCCTGACCTTATCGTCGTTACACAGTCAGTGTTCCTTGCTGGTGTCTAAGGCGGCCCGAGTCCCCGGGCCGCCTTAGTTGTCTGTGCACTTCTTGAATATCATGACCAGCCTTTGCGGTCGGACATTAGGCTTCATGTGTACCCCATGGTGCTTTGTGAAGCTGGGATATGCGGTCTCATTCTCCAGGTAGGTCACGGCGAGCTCCCAACCTGCGGCACCTAGCTTATTTAGGTTCTCAGCATTCGGTGTGATGCTGGTAGCCCTGAACGCTTCGGTGGAGTCTCCCTCTTTCATGTTCCTGCTTGGGGGGTCCTTGGGTAGGACTGTGAACATGGCGTACTTCCAAGCTGTGCAGGTGGTCTGCTTGGAAGGTTCTGGCTCTTGTTGGTTTTGGGGCGTACACCCCAGCATCATCAGGGACGCAATCAGTAGTATCTTCATTTCATCACCAATCCCCCCGCAAACGCCATGAAGTCTAGCTTCCTGTCGATGCCGAGTTCAGTTTCGGCAAGCCACGCTAAGGCGGCTGCCAGGTCCATTCTTGTGGGTTCGTCTTTTATGCGTTCAAGGATGCATTGAAGTTCTACGTCTGTAAGCGCCAAAGAGTGCAGCATTTTGCTTACCGCACTAGGGTCAACGTGCTCTGACTCTGCCAAGGCGACCTCCTCCATGACCACCTTGATGTTTTCTGGGGACAGGTGTTGGTGCACCAGCCCCGCAGTGGCTTTAGCTGCATCACTAGAGTCTTGGGATCGTAGTAGCTCTAGGTTCTTCTCGTCTAGTCTTCTTCCTTTATGGACCCGGCGTAGTCCCTCATGCCCATTGATGCACCACTTTCCTGGGCGTCCTATGAGGAAGGATACGGACAATGGTCCCTTTCTAAAGTCTGAGTTCTTGAGCATAACTCCGACCGTGTACTTCTTGCCCCTGACGGTGAATGTTCTAGGCAGAGTTGCCTGCAAGGCGATGCGCAGTTCATTGGAGTAGCCATCAGATAGCTCTGCTCCAACGTCCATGCAGGCCTCCGCGAAGGCATCCGCTATGAGTTCGCTGTTCATGAGCTTGTAGTTCGCACTCATGAACCCACAGACTAGGCCGTGTACAGAGCGGATGAGGTGTCGTGACCCCCGCCTTCGATGGTGCAAGAGCGTGTTGAGGTTGGTGGCGCATAGCTCCTTGGCCCACTCGCTCTGCTCGTTGAGCAGCCCTGATACGTAGCCCCAAGGAATCTTCAGGTAGCCGGACGCGAGCTGCAGGGCGTGCGAGTGTACCAGGTTCGTTACCGGCATCGAGGATGATGAGGTGGGGTAGGTTAGGCGCAGGTCCTCCTCGAACCGAATGTCGGCTACGGAGACTACTGCGTCCTCCGGGGTGTTGCGCACGATGTGCCCAAGCACCTGCGCAGCACGCCGTTTGCCCTTATCCTCAATGGGGATAGGGGTGCTGTCGAATAGGTCCAATTGCATCAGAGGGCCTTTCGCTCCAGCTCTAGAAGGAGCTCATCTTGGGTAAGTAGGGAGGGGTCGACGATGCCGACCTCTTGGGCGAGCTGCACCAACTCAGTGGGGGTCAGCGCGTCCAGGTCGACATCGATCAACTCATCTTCGGTGGGACGACGGGTGCCAGGCCAAGCCTCGACTACTGCTTGGCCGCTTGTTCGTTTCCCTCAAGCATCTGGGTGAGCATCTCGAGGTCGTCCTGAGCAGCCTTCAGGATTTCTGGCCTGGCGCCACCTATGAGCTCCTCAGCGGCAAGCAGGTTCAGTGCCATACCCAAGCGGTTCTGGTGGTCCATGTTCGCAAGGGCACCCTGGACGCCTTCAATGAGCTGCGCTTGGGTCTGCATAGCCGTTGCGAGGTTGGTGAGAACTTCCTGCAGCTCATCAAGCTTACCCAGAACTGGCTCCAACCCCACCGGTGGTTCTTCCGCAGGAGCTGCTGCGCTGACTCCGTTCTTGCGGGGGTTCTTCTTTTTGGGAGCAGGTTTGGCCGGTTCAGGTGCTGCTTCTACTGGCTCGGGTGCTGGGGCAGCGCCTCCCGCATTGTCGATCTCATTCAATCGATTCAGCACCAGGTTCGCCAGTTCGTCCACATTCATTTGGGCTATCGAAGCTCTGTCTATGCTGGTTTCCCCCAGACCTATCTTCATGGCGAGGTCTTTGAGACGGAAGCGTTTCTTGGCCTTAAGCTCAGCCAAGTCTCGGGGGGCGTCTTCAGCAGTCATCTTTTGATTGTTCATGCCTTTTCTCTTCTATCTGATCCCTGGCTTCGGGATTTGTCGTAATGCAGTGGAGCACCTGGGCATCCACGCACTCGTAGCATGCCTGCGGGTCCCCACTCTTTGCAGGGCACTGCAGCTGGGATTGTAAGATGGTCCAGTGGTCGAGAACGAATGCCATGATGGCGTCTCGCCACGAGTTCATGGGGAGGCTCTCCTCGGTGTGAGCTTCCCCATTGATGATGGCTATCATGTGCTCTCGCGTAGCGCTGGGAGATGCCGGCTCTCCTATGCGTACGCACATCTGGTACAACTCGGTGTGGTTGTACGCCTCAAGCTCATCGCAGTTGTCGGGAGGTTTAGAGTTGTCGGAACTGGTCAAGTGGGCTTACCTCTTCTTCCAGGTTCCAGAAGAAGGCTTCCAGCCTCTCTGGGCCCTCAATCTTATGGACTAAGAACGCGATGTGTTGGGAGTCGTCAATGCCTAGCGCGTCCTTCAAGGCATCTTCAACAAGTTTGACTCTATTTGTAGAGTCAAGTACCTTATACCTGGTTTTGCATTTATCTGGCCATGTCTTGTTTTCTAACTGTGGGATGTACACACGCAAGTAGACCAGGTAAGGGGCGTTCTTCTTGAAGGTGGCGCACTCGGTTGGGTAGTTGCTGGCTACGTGAGCTGAGACCATCTTCTTGAATGCACGCCCTACTTTCGACAAGACCTGCTTGCCGTACTTGTTAAAGTAGGCCTTGTTGGTTGACGGTGGGAAGTAGGGGATGTCGAAGCGAATCATATCTTCGGCTGTCCGTGATTGGGACTGCGTAGTCCTGGGCGCCGACGAGGCATGTTGCCTTCTATCCGGTTCTGCTCTAGCTCAATCCGCTTCACTTCGACGTGTCTAGAGACGACCCTGAGTGTTCGCTCTATGATGTCAATCTTCGATTCTAGAAGTAGCTTCTCGTGTGTGATGCTCTGTTCTAGTTGGGTCAGACGTTGGTAGGTTGCGTCCAGCCAGATGATTGTTTCCAACTCGTCTTTGGTGGTCTGGTCCTTCTTGGGCAGAGACTTCTCGGCCTTGCGAATGCGGTCTTTGTTGCGCACTTCTATGTCGGTCTTCCAGTTCTTTACTTGAAGTAGAGTGCCCCGAACGTGTGCAAGTTTGGGAGCGGCGTAGTCCAACCAAGAAAGGAACAAGGCGTTGAGGTGTAGGTACTCTTCGTGTGTTGCGGTGTTCAACATCTCGCCACTTAGGGTGGGCATACCTTCTTCTGGCTGTTGAGACAGCCCGAAGCCCTGGGCGCTGAGTCTTTTCAAGACGTCTTCGGAAGTGTCCCAGGCGCTTTTGACCTGTTGTCTTTTAGACTCCCCCAAGTCCATGTCTTTAGCTCTAGGGGTCTTCAGTCCGGCCATCGTCGTCCTCCTCAGCTAATGCGTTGGTAAGGGTTATCACTTGAGCCCTCACAGTTTCCAGAAGTAGTTTGTCTTCATCTTTCACACGTTCAGGAAGAGAAAAGAGGGTGAGAGCCAACGTATTGAATGCAGCTGTACGGTAGATGTCTTCTGTGTGGTGGAGGGCTCCACGGTACACGGCACGCAGTCCCAGTTGTTGTGCCAGTATCATGCTGCTTCTTCTAACGTTGCTACCCCCTTTTGGTAGAGACCATGTTGCAGACTGCATGGCATGTACGGCATCTACCACCGAAGCAGTTTCTAGGTCGTTGGCGTACTCAATTAGCTCCTGCTTATCTAGTAGCGTTAGGCGCTCTGACTTGTTCAGTTGCCTAACCCAAGTTGCGCAGTTCTTTATGAGCCACCGAGTACACGTTCTCGCACGTCTATTGTCGTACTTGTCAGAGGGGACCAGGTAATCGTCGGAGTTTATGAAGGTTGTGTCTTCTACCAGTGTTGTGAGTACCTCGGCAACTACTGTAGAAGACCGGTTTGCCAGTACTTGTAAACCGGGTTTCCATAAGTCCCGTACTTCTACGATACCTATGTCCCACATGATTCTGTCTTTAGGGCTTGTTGAACATCTTACTCCTCGTGGGGACCTACCCTTTGAACGGAACTTCTTCATTTGGACCGGCGTAGCTTGTGCCGTTTGAACGCCTGTGACGCCCCCCTATCTGGTGGGTTACAAGTCCACTTGTACGGACAGAAGCCGCAGTGTATGCCGGGACGCTGTTCTGGTAGTTCTTTGGCTTTGATGAGGTCTACCCACCCCTGAAACCTGGCTTCTAGTTTGGCCCACAGCTTTGGGTTGAATTTGATCAGCCAAGGAGGGGTAGACGGGGTCAGGTTATGGTTGCCCTTGTTGTGGTAGAGCATCCACATCATAGGCAGGTTCAAGCAGGCCATGTAGACGTGTGCCTGCTCTATGTGTTCGGGCTTGGGTTCGCGTAGGCGCTCGAACCCGGATGGAGAGATGCTCTTGATCTCCAACCCGACCCTCAGTGACACCTTCCGGTTCCAGGTATTGGGGTCTTTCTCGCTGAAGGTGAAGATGCCATCGCACGAGCTGTGGATGCCCCACTTCTTCGCTAGGGGCTGCTGTCCTATGGGGGCCTCAGCTTCAAACTGGAAGGTCTTCAGTTCTCGGGCCATTCGGTGGAAGTGGTTCTGATGCAGCTCGTGGATGGCCTTGCCTATCTCGAGTATCAACGTCCAGAACTTCCTATCACTCTCGTCTACCTTCTTGGTGTCGAGCATTGTGTAGACGGCGCGACGGTGGCACGTAGATATCTCGGAGGCGTGGATGCCCGGTAGGCGCTCGTGTGGTGTCTCCTCTACGAAGTCATCTAAGTAGGCATCGTACTCAGATGACAGTAGCTTGGCCTTTTCTATCAGTTCGAAAGCGTCAGGTCCGGTTAGGTCCTGAATTGTCGCCAGCGGCATTCCAATCCTCCACCGGGATGATGACCCATTCATCCTGTGTAGACAGAGTGTCTGGGTGTACAAAGGTTAGTACTAAGGCAGGTTTCTCTTTTAGAGCACACTCGCCTCGGATCTTGTCTAGCATGGCGCGGGTGACGCGGAAGCCTTGTTTTCCTGTGTACTTGGTTTCTATGCGCAGCTCTCCCTTCTTCCTCAAGTCCCCCTTCTCGTGTGCTGTGGCTCCAGAGTTGGGTTGTATCCTAGCTCCAGTAAGGCGAGCTACGTGCTGGTCTTGTCTCTGGGCTCTTTTACGCGCTCGCTTGTCGGGGCGCCTGTCTGGCTTTACCTCATCGGACTCTAGTTCCACTCTCAGAACAGCAGTTCCTTGGCTGAGGCAATTGAGGCAGATGGGTTCTGAGTCCCCGTACTCCTGCTTGTGAAACACGGAAACGCTGTAGGTGGGGGCATCCCCCCCGCACTTCGAACAGACGGCATCGGGTGCGGGGTGAGGGATGAAGTGTAGCTCTAACGGTACAGGCACGTACCGACCCCAGCGGCCGTAAGAATCTCTCTTCTGACTCGGAGCTCTATGTCCAGGTGCTCTCTGAAGATGTTCCTTAGCTCTTGGGGACCTTCAATGTCAGTGAGTGTTCGCCTGTCTCCATCTACGAGCATGGTCAGGGGCTGCTGATTCATTCGGTCGATGACCGTAAGGCGCCCTTCGCTTTCTACGATGACCCCCTTCTTCATGCCCGTGAAGACGAGGTTAGAGATGTGGTCTCCGGGGTCGTCATAGGTGTAGGTCGTCTCTCCGACGATGTTGTAGTGAGTGCCTGCTTTACCCTTTACCAGCTCCCACTTCACCGTCTTGGACTTGATGATGCCAGTCTTCTTGTCTTTGTCCTTGCCCGAAGCGTGGATGAGGATGTCGATGAGCTTGCCGTGACGAAGCGCGTGGGCCCCCTGTGAAGGCTGCCAGTCCTTCTGCCACTTGCCTATGTAGCTCGGCATCTCCGACTTCTTTCGGTTCGCCCTGGCCTGCGCAACGCTAATGAGTGTGGTCATGTTAGGGTCTTCCAGCCCTAGGGTCAGTGGGTGGAACTTTTGCATGAACCGGGTCAGCAGGTTCGCGTTAGCTGCCTGCTGGGGGATGTCTTGCAGCGTGTCCTTCTGCGCCTCTGCGCTGGCTTGCATGACGGAGACGGAGTCCAGCGCGATGATGTGGTAGGCGTTGGACGCGTAGGCTTTCAGGACGGCGTCAAGGATAGCCTCTGCGGTAGGAGCCCTAAGGATGTCGAAGCTCCCGACCGTAGTCTTGAACGACGCCCGCTCCGCTTTTGTGAGTTTGGGCAGGTCACGCGCTACGCGGTCCATGTTGATTTCATCCAACATGGAGTCTGGTAGAGGGACCTGGACGCCCACATTCCTCATGTACTTGTAGTCGGGCAAGAACTCGACCACACAATACAAGATGCTGGCGTTCTCCTTGTAGATGCGTTGGTGCATCATGAAGTAGTTGTAGAGCAACCAAGTTTTGCCTGCACCGTCTGGCCCAGACACTACAGACAGCCCTCCGGCAGGCAAGCCCCCACCAGTGTCTATGTCAAGCTGCATGATTCCAGAGGGCCGTCTGTACTGAAAGGTGTTGGGAGCTTCGTCAGCCGTAGTTATGACCGTTCCCTTCTTATTAAGCTGAGTCTTTATCGCCGTCAGTTTCCGTTTCCGTTGTGCTGGTGTAAGTGTGTTCATTCGAAAGGCTCTGTCCCGCAGTTAGGGCACTTCTTGATGTTGCCGTGCGCGTCTACGTCAGCTCCGCATCGGGGGCAGTTAGTAGTAGAGGCTGTTTTGGCATCTGGGATGTTGGCGCGTTCGTCTACTCCGTACTTCTCCATTTGGGCGTCATCCTCTTTCATGTTCCTCACCTCTTCTCCTAGTTTTATGGCAGTAGGTGTAGTGAGTCGTAGAACTACCTCTTGATAGCTTGTCCTTTTGAACACCCCCAAGAAGGGGACTCTTACGGCACGTTCTCTGGCTAGTTCTTTGAAGAGTTGTTTGAAGAAGCAGTCGGTGACA
>Ga0272440_1001453_pt1 | contig 19293 bp, 15 predicted proteins | sample SSMMMBAug17_FD_192440 | JGI IMG/M metagenome (GOLD analysis project Ga0272440, IMG submission 192440) | Marine sediment archaeal communities from Little Sippewissett salt marsh, Falmouth, MA, United States - SSM-MMB-Aug17 | ecosystem: Environmental > Aquatic > Marine > Wetlands > Sediment ...
GCGTGGGAACGAGCGTACAAGCGAGTTTGCCTTAACCTGATGGCTATGGGCAACGCCCTTTCAAGGCTAAAAAATCCCCTCTTTTGAAATGCGTCCACAAACAATGAATGATTTTTTTTAATTTATAATTTGTATTTAGAGCAAATTATGATACAATACACTTTTAAAGTAAATAAGGACTATTTTGAACCTAGGAAAACTCGAAAAATAAGTTCCCCATTTACTTATGTGCTAAGAACGTGTAGGGGCGAACCTTATGTTCGCCCATCGTACATAGGAACGAATACGTTATTCGTTCGAGGGCGAACACAAGGTTCGCCCCTACATCGGGCTGGCAAATAAGAAAATGAGGAACTTATTTTTAGTGCATTCCCTATCATAAATTTTCAGTTATATCGTAGTAAATTATTTTATTCGCGATATTCACGTTTATGATTGAACAATGAAGAGGAGATTATGCAAAAACAATCTATAAACAATTTTTTTATTTGTCTGTTTGGTTCAATTTTAATATTACTGAGTGCGAATGTTTCAATTGCAAATGATGCATTATTTAATAAAGGCGTGCATCATTATAAAAAAGGAGAGCTGAAACAATCAGGAGTGATATTTGAAAAATTACTCAAACAATTAAATATAAAAGATCATTTGGAAAGATATGTTGAGATTGCTACATATCTTGGAAATATATATCAAGATTTAGGCTATCATCAACGCAGCATTGATCTTCTCAAACCTGTGCTTCATGATGTTGAAAAAACCGAACATCGGATGGCCCATGTTCGCTTGTTGAGCCAATTGGGCGACTTGCATTTTTCTTTGGGCCAGATGGGAAAAGTGATTGACTATTTTTTGAAAGCTGTTGAGGAGGCAAAAAAAACTGAAAATCCAGAACTGATTGCTTCTGTTTACAACAATGTTGCTAACGCATTGGCAGTGGACAAGGATTACAAAACAGCCAGTTTTTTATTTGAAGAAGCCCTCGTTCAATTAGAAAAGTCCACAGATGACGACCTTCGTGCAACAATTTTAATTAATCTTTTGAGGCTGGAATATGCCAAAAAGAATTACAAAACAGTTGTTGCCAATCTTGAGAGCGTTATCCTTCAGGTTGCACAAATGGAAGATTCTTATCAAAAAGCAAAGAATCTAATCAGTCTCAGCCTGTTTATCAAATCGTTACGAAAACAATTGAAATTAAAAAATGATACAACGCTTCAAAATTCAATGTACGTTGCATTAAGTGAAGCCCAGGCTATTGCGACAGAATTATCAGACAACCGCAATGCATCCTATGCTTTTGGATACATGGCCCAATTATATGAGGAAGAAAAACGATATGCTGAGGCCCTTCGCCTGACACGCAGTGCTGTTTTTTATGCAGAACTGTGTAACGCCCCTGAAGCTCTTTATCTATGGCAATGGCAGTTGGGACGCATTTTTAAAGCTCAAGGTAAGATTGAAGCGGCTGAAAAAGAATACAATAAGTCGATTAACACGCTCAACCCCATTCGACAGGAATTATTTATTGGTTACCGCACCAAAAAAGATTTTTTTAATACCAATGTCAAACCTGTTTACCTGGGACTTGCAGAACTTAATCTAGATAAAGCTGAATCCGCACAAGATCCTGTTCAACAAGAAAAATTTCTCATGAAAGCACGTGATATAATGGAAACCCTCAAAACCGCCGAATTGGAAGACTTTTTTAAGGATGAATGTGTTGCGGCGAAATCTGGCAATGATTCAAAACTGGTGCGATCTCCTGAACATACTGCAATTTTATATCCTATCACCCTGGAGTCTAAACTCGCATTATTGCTGACGTTACCCAATGAAATGTATTATGTTAGTGTTGAGGTGGAACTCAAAAAATTGAGCAAAACAATCCTTGGGTATCGAAAAAAATTACAAACACGCCCCAATAATCGTTTTTTATATGATTCCATGAAAATCTATGATTATGTGATTCGACCAGTTGAAGACAAGCTCGTTGAAAATGATATTAATACGTTGGTTGTTGCCCCTGATGGTGTTTTACGTCTGATTCCTTTTTCAACCTTGTATGATAGCAAGAATTTTTTAATTCAAAAATATGCCATTTCGACAATTCCAGCAATCAGTCTTACAGATGCCAGCCCTATGGATAAAGAAAACTGTGAAATCTTATTGGGTGGGCTGGCCGAAGGTCGTCAAGGATTTTCACCGCTTCCAAGCGTACCTGCCGAACTTAGGGATATTAAAAAGATTATGAACAGTAAAATTCTTATTAAAGATAAAGATTACACCATTCCAAACATAACAGAAACATTTAAAAACAACGAATATTCAATTGTACACATCGCCACTCATGGAGTCTTTGGGGGTGCGCCGGAAACCAGCTTTTTGCTGACCTATGAAAGCAAGCTGAATATGAACCTTCTGGAAAAACTCATCGGATTGAGCAAGTACAGAAAACAAAAGGTTGAGTTGTTGACATTAAGTGCATGTCAGACAGCTCTCGGTAATGAACGTGCCGCAATGGGCCTTGCTGGCGTGGCAGTCAAAGCGGGTGTGAAAGGTGTTATTGCAACACTCTGGTTTGTTGATGATGAAGCGACATCCATTGCAATTCGAGAATTTTATCGTCAATTAAGAAAACCAGGGCTGACAAAGGCACAGGCCATGCAAAATGTCCAAAAGAAGCTGATCAGTCAACGTCGGTATTGGCATCCACTATATTGGGCCCCTTTTCTTGTTATTGGAAACTGGATGTAAAGAACATCAGCAGCCCCTACCATTTGTTATCGAATGTGATTTTCTTAGGAATACTCGAAAAATAAGTTCCCCATTTACTTATGTGCCAGCCCGATGTAGGGGCGAACCTTATGTTCGCCCTCGAACTAATAACGCTTTCGTTCCTATGTACGATGGGCGAACACAAGGTTCGCCCCTACACGTTCTTGGCACATAAGTAAATGAGGAATTTATTTTTCGAGCATTCCTAAGTAAATGAGGAATTTATTTTTCGAGCATTCCTTAGGCGTTTTATATTTGCAATGCAATATCTATCCGATGGACCAGATCTCCAATGTTGGGCTTTGTGGCAAAATCATTAGCTCCAACAGATTGACCTTTGGACGACATCTGTTCGGTAATCAATGATGAAAAAATGATTATAGGAATGTCCGATGAAAAATGGTGTCGGACTTCCTTACACAGGGTCAAACCATCCATTTCAGGCATTTCGATATCTGTTACAATGAGGTCTATATTATCATCTAGATCCCTGTTTTGTGTTTTTGATTGATGATATGCATTTTCTATCCATTCCAATGCAGCCTTCCCATTATCAACAATGGTCGTATTCAGATATCCGGCTGTATTCAGGCCGTGCTGAATAAAATCTCGGGCAACACTGGAATCATCAGCAACAATTATTTTTTTTGTTTTCCGACGATCATAAACATTGGAATCGACATGAATATCTTCTTCTGCTTTTTCATGCTTAAGTGCAGTCTGTACAGGAAATATTTCACTTATGATATGTTCTAAATCAAGGATTAAAATATCAGAGTCTTGTTTATGGACAGATCCGGTCAATCGATGCGTATGTTGTCTCATTACTGGATTAATTATTTTTAAATCTTTCCAGGAGAGCCGATGGATTTGATTGATGCCATCAACTGCAAATCCGGTAATCATATTATTGAACTCAGTAACCAGGATTACTTTACGATCTGTTGATTCCTGAGCGGATACAATTTTTAAAAAAGTATTTAAGTCAATCAGGGGAATCAGTTCGCCACGCAACATAAAAACACCGGCCATCGCCTCGGGCGCATTAATATCTCGTGTAACTGTTACCGCACTATATGGAACAAATTCTTTGATTTTTGCGACATTGACACCATAACTCTGGGTACCCAGAAAAAATTCTGCAACTTCAACCTCATTGGTGCCGGATTCCAATAAAATATCTTCTTCATGGGAAGCGGCCATATTTTTTTCCTTTCTTTGGTTGACTCAATTTTTTCACTATTAAGTTTTTCTATCAAAATTCGATAATTATAGCAAGTGTTAATTTTTTATAAAGATATTTTTTTCTAAAAGAAACGCTTTCGATGTTAGAATTTATGAGCAATTTATTAATTATCTTGCGATTGTGTTTTTATCCCAGAATCATAAGAAAAAATTGTTTTTTTGCATTTTAATATTGCCAATCACTTAAAAATATGTAACGAAACATTTCAAATTATATTTGAGATTGACTGATTGCCATGGAAAAGGTTTCGATAAATGGCTATCAATCAATTTTAAAATTGCAGTATTGCAACAAATAAACAGAAAGGAATCAAGAAAATGCCTTTTAAAACAACACGATTTGGCGAGGTTGAATTTGATGACACCGTAATAACATTTGCAGATGGAATTCCGGGGTTTGAAGAATTTACAAGGTATAAACTTTTTCATAATATTGAGGCCGGTGATGCGCCATTTTTGTTTTGGCTTCAATCATTGGAAGATCCGGATCTGGCATTTCATGTGATTGATCCATTTGCCTTTGGTTTTAATTATGAATTTGTTTTGACAGATGAAGAGTCTAAAAAAATTGATGCCAGCAAGATTGAAGACCTTGCCATATTACTGATGGTTTCCAAGGTTAAAATGGGTGAGGATAATCCAGAGGAAAAAATTAAGGCGCATGTAACGAACCCTTTGGTTATTAACTTGACCAGCCGCAAAGGTTTTCAAAAACAACTCAAAAACATTGATTATGATTTAACAATCAAATCTCCGGAAAAAGATGATTGAACATCCAAACGTTAGTCGAATAACTTATAAAGACAAAAAAATTGTTCTTGTTGGTACAGCACATGTTTCAAAAGAAAGCATTGAGCTTGTCAAAAAGGTCATTGAATCAGAAAAACCGAACACTGTATGTGTTGAATTATGCGAATCCAGATATCAATCAATTGTCAAAAAAGAACAATGGGAAAATTCAAATATTATTACTGTCATTCGTGAAAAAAAAGCCTTTTTGTTACTTGCCAATTTAATCCTTGCATCATTTCAAAAGCGAATGGCGGATCGCCTGGATTTGAAACCCGGTGGTGAGATGATTGCTGCTGTTGAATGTGCCGAATCCATTGACGCTTCAGTCCATCTTGCGGATCGAGATGTTCGCATCACATTGATGCGTGCATGGTATTGTCTGGGTTTGAGGAAAAAATTGAGGATTCTGTTCGAATTGTTGCTGTCCGCAGGTTCTATGGAGGAAATTAATGAACAAGATATAGAACAACTCAAAGAAAAAGATATGCTGGACGCTGTAATTAACGAAATTGGACAGACCATGCCCGAATTGCGAACAATACTTATTGATGAGCGTGACCAATATCTGGCCGAAAAAATTCGCACTGCCAAAGGCAAGCATATCGTTGCTGTTTTGGGTGCTGGACATGTTCCTGGAATGATGTCATATTTTAAAAAACCGATTGATATTAAAGAGTTAGAAAAAGAACCCCCACCCAAAAAATCAACGCAGTTTTTTAAATGGGGCCTTCCGATTCTTATCATCACGTTGATCATCCTTGGTTTTTTCAAGGCAGGCAGGACAGCCGGTCAGGATATGATTTGGTGGTGGTTTGTTGCTAATGGCTCATTGGCTGGTCTGGGCGCTTGTATTGCACTTGCACATCCTGTCACAATTATTTCAGCAATTTTGGCAGCCCCTTTAACATCGTTAAATCCAATGATTGCAGCTGGTTGGGTTTCCGGCCTTGTTGAAGCTTTCATTCGCAAACCCAGGGTAAAAGATTTCCAAACACTATCTGAGGATATTTCTTCTGTTAAAGGTTTTTGGAAAAATGCTGTCACGCGCACACTTATGGTTGTTGTTTTTACAAATATTGGCAGTTCTGTTGGAACCTTTATCGCTTTACCCATGATGTTAAAAATATTTGGACAATAATAACTGGATCTTGTTCGTATGAGCCATTTAAAACACTTTGATTACAGGAATATTCTCCTTGCGATTATTTCTGGGATAATGCTCACAGCCGCATTTCCCAGAACCGGATTTGATTTTTTTGCATGGTTTGCCCTGGTTCCGCTTTTACTTACAATTAATAATACCAGCGCAGTCTTTTTAACCGGATGCCTGACAGGTTTTGTTCATCAGCTTACATTGGTGTATTGGCTGGTAACAGCCATGCATATTTATGGCAATCTCCCCATGATCACCACTGCGCCTTTGTTGATTTTGCTATGTATGTATCTTTCTGTTTTTACAGGCGTATTTTGTGTTCTGGTAAAACGTGTATGTCAAAAACCCTGGCATCTCATATGGGTCCCATTTTTTTGGGTTGCACTTGAATATAGCAGGTCGCTCACACAATTTGCATTTCCCTGGGAATTGCTTGGATACAGCCAGTATTTAAAACTACCTTTGATTCAAATTGCAGATATAACTGGGGTATATGGTATTTCATGGCTTATCGTATTATTCAATGTAGCCATAGTGTGCTTTTTATTGTACACGACCCGGCAATCCTGGAATCATAATGATGTTTCCAACAGGCTTGTATATGTTTTTTTAGGATGTGTAATATTCTGTTTTGTTGTGTTTTTGACATATGGTCTTGTCAAAATGTATGGGATTGATCAAATTATTCAAACATCACAGAATAAAATGAATGTGGGTGTTGTTCAAGGCAATATCAATCAAGCAGTAAAATGGGATGAAAAATTTCGTACACAAACCATTCAAAAACATACGATTGCAAGCCAGTCAGAAACGCATCACAATGCAGATTTAATTGTATGGCCTGAAACAGCTGTTCCCATTTATATCCAGCAAAAAACTGTGTTAAGCGAAAAACTTACATCCTTTATTGATAATCAGTCCGCTGCATTTCTCATTGGCGGCCTGCGATATGAACATTTGGAAATAGGCCAATGGAAATTTTACAACAGCGCTTTTTTGTTAGAACCCAACAAAACGAACTGGCAAACATATGACAAAAGTCATCTTGTTCCCTATGGTGAATATATTCCATTTCAAACAGTCTTTCCATTTCTGAAAAAAATTGTACAGGGTGTTGGTGATTTTTCAGAAGGCACATCAATTAAGCCGCTCACATGGAAACAATGGTCCATTGGCCCGCAAATCTGTTATGAGATATTGTTTCCAAATATTTCGAGACTGCTGGTTCAAGGGGGCGCTGATATCCTGGTGAATATTACCAATGATGCATGGTATGGGCATTCATGTGCCCCATATCAGCATTTTTCTATGACTGTCTTTCGCGCAATTGAAAACAAACGCGCTTTGGCCCGATCGGCCAATACTGGAGTCAGTGGTTTTGTCAATCCATATGGCAAAATTATTGCAAAATCGGAGATTTTTACTGAAGCCAATCTAAATGCAGATTTGCCTATATTAGATGGTTTGACTGTTTATTGTCAATTTGGTGATATCTTTGCAATTTTTTGTTGTTTTATTGTGGCGGTTTCGATAATATTGTCTGTTGTAAGCAGGAACGAAACAAAACGATAAGAAAGGGGGCGTGCATGGACGTGCATAGATGTAACATACGCCCTTTCCAAAATGAACCATTAAAAAAAACAATTGACTACATAATAATTATAGTCAAAAAGAAGCCTTGATTCATATTTTGGCCATTTATCTTTCTATTGATCCATGTATTTAAGATTAAGAGTCAGAAAAAATGACCGAAACAATAATCAAGGACACAAAAAACAATAGGGAGATACACTTTTATGAGCGAATTAATGACAAACGTGGACACATTCTGGCTCCACATGGATCAACCCACCAATTTAATGATTATTACATCAGTTCAGGAATTTGATGAGGTGTTAAACTATAATAACCTTAAAGAAACAATAGAAAAACGCCTTCTGGTGTTTGATCGCTTCACACGACGCGTCGTTAAACCTGTATCAGGGGTAGGCATCCCCACCTGGGAAGATGATCCTACCTTTGATATCCGATCACATCTCCATCGCATGGCACTTCCTGAACCGGGTGATAAAAGCGCTTTGCAGGAAATGATCAGCGATTTGACAGCCATTCCGATGGATCGTTCCAAGCCATTATGGCAAATGTATTTGATTGAAAATTACTATGATGGTTGTGTGCTTTTCACGAAAATTCATCACAGTATTGCTGATGGTATTGCACTGATCCATGTATTGCTCTCCCTGACCGATACGCAGCCCAATCTTGAAAAACAGGACAATTTCCCTGTCAAATCTGATGATACGAAAGCACGAAAAGAAGGTCCCATGAGGAAGAATATTCGTGAGGCAGTAAATATTACCAAACAGTTTGGAAAAGTCCTTAAAAAAGAATGTATTGAATCCATTTCCAATCCATTTCATCTCGTAGATTTGGCCCGTGTGAGCACTGGTTTTGCATTTGATTTTGCCACTGTACTGACCCGCCTGATGATTATGCCGCCCGATCCAAAAACGTCATTGAAAGGGCCATTGGGTATACGTAAACATGTTGCCTGGAGCAAACCAATCAGTCTTGATGATGTCAAGCTTGTGGGTCGAAGTGTTCAAGCGACTGTCAATGATGTTTTAATTTCAACAGTCAGCGGGGCGCTTCGCCGATTTTTGCAACAGAAAAATGACAAGGTGAATGAACTGGACTTACGCGTTGCGGTTCCGGTCAATATTCGACGTCGTGGGCGTGAAAAGGAGCTTGGAAACAAATTCAGTCTGATTTTTCTCGCTCTGCCAATTCATGTGGAAGATCCGGTTATTCGTGTACGAGAGGTGAAACGTCGGATGGATAATCTTAAATCCTCTCCTGATGCCATCATTGGATTTCAAGCGCTCAATGCATTGGGTGTTTCTCCATCCAATCTGGCCAAAAAAGCGGCACATTTCCTGGCAAATAAGTCTACTGCGGTGTTAACCAACGTTCCGGGGCCAAAAAAACAATTGTACTTTGCAGGTAAAAAAATAAAGAATATGATGTTTTGGGTGCCCAGAATCGGTCAGGTAGGACATGGGATAAGCATTATCAGTTACAACAATGCTGTAACAATAGGCGTTGCAACTGATGCTGCACTTGTCAATAATCCGGAAGAAATCTTGCAGGCATTTGAGGATGAGTTTAATCTCATTGTTGATTTGGCTAAAACAGGCAAAATTGAGGGCGATCCATTGATCATCAATGATATGCGCGCTGCACCTGATGCCAATATCCAGGAAGATCTTGAACATGAGCCAATATTTTTTCCATCATTGGCAGATACACGATTGCGAGAGGTTTTATCAGACTATTTGGAAGATACAGAACATGAGGATACTGAATCCAAATTTGATGACATGGATGATGAAGCGTCAGATAAACATATTCCTCCTGAAAAATGTCGTGCAATAACAAAAAGCGGCGCACGTTGTAAAAACCTGGCTGCTTCTGACTCAATTTATTGCCGAATGCATGATAATCTGGCAAAAAAGAAAGAAATTCCAACAATCAATATCCTTGAAGATGCAACAGATATTGGTTTTTAAGGCGTTTTATAAAAAAACTGAATCAAATACAAAATGACAGAATCTATTGCAGTCATAGATATTGGCACAAATTCAATCAAGTTCTGTATTGCGGATTATTCAAATGAAATGATATCAATTCGTGCAGACGCGGCTTATGCAACCCGACTTGGTGAAAACGTTCCAAAATCTGGAACGATTTCACCAGCGGCAATGTCAAGAAACCTAAATAAAATTCGAGAATTGTGTGATCATGCAAATCAGGTTGGGGTATCCCGAACTATTGCTACCGGAACCATGGTTTTTAGGCATGCCACCAATGCGCGTACTTTTATCCAAAACGTTGAATCGCAATGCGGTATTAACATTCGCGTCTTATCAGGTGATGATGAAGCACGATTGTCATATTTGGCAGCAGTATCAAGCATTAATGACATTTCTGGAAATATTATTGTATTGGATACAGGCGGCGGCAGCACAGAATTAACTTTTGGCATAGATCAGAACAGTATTAAAAGTATGAGTTTTGATATTGGCGCTGTCACGTTGACTGAAACATTTTGTAAGCATGATCCTGTTTTGCATCATGAGATTGAACATATGTTCAATCAGATTAACAAAAAAATGAACCTTCATGAAAAAACTGTTTCAGACAAGAATCTAATCGGTTCATGCGGCGCAATAACAACAATGGCAGCAGTAAAACATCAAATTGCGGACTATGATCCGGATTTAATTCACGCGTCCATATTGACACGACAAGATGTGCTTGACCAAATAAACCTGTTTGCCAGTAATACAGTTTCTCAGAGAAAAAAAATCCCCGGCATTCAGAAAGGACGTGAAGACATTGTTTTGGCCGGGGCATGTATTGTTAAATGTATCATGTCTCAATTGCAATGTACGCAATTAGTTGTTTGTGAACGCGGATTGAGGTATGGCATCATTTACGATTTTTTTAACGCCAAACATTTTGAACGATAGATGGGAGGTGGCCATGCAAAAAAAGAATTCACAACAAGGTTTCAATGAAAAGCAAATACACAATATGTACAGAGCCGCTGACATTGCAGAGGAACTTGTCAGCAATGCCTATCAATTATCCTCAAGACAATGGCAAAAAACACCTTATGACATAAAAACACTTGTTGACTTAGAACATGATGAAGTTGTCGAGGTTCCTTATGCACAACTCGTTCGATATCAAGCCAGGAAAAAACGATCTGAACTCAGTTCCGCACGATTTGATTATTATAAAATTTGTGTTCAGGATCATAATATTCTATCGGCATATAATAATAATCAAGGAATCAATCTGTTTCCTTTCATATTATATATCATTACCCATGAATTGATTCATATCGTTCGCTTCAGCCGGTTTCTTCATTTATTTCATGCCACAGATCATGAACGCCTGATCGAAGAAAAAAAAGTTCACAGCAAAACCCAAGAAATTCTTAGAACCCTTCATATGTCCTCTTTAAAACCAGTGCTTGATTTTAAAGGGTGGCAGATGAATGAATGATTCTGTCTTAATTTGTTACTCTATAATTTCTATGAATTTAATATTTTAAGAATTCCATATCATGTATTCATTTATTTCATTATCAGACATTAGTAATCAACGCATACTGGGCAATATTTATCGCAATCTTGATGAAAGCTACTACATTACAGATAATTGGGCGCCTGAAATGTATGATGCCCTCGCATACAGCGGATTTATTAGTGTTTCTGCAAGTGATTCTTTTAACAATGTGTATTTACTTCCAGAAATACAAACCAGTTATGCGGTGTTACACTGGGACAATTTACATATTTCAAAGCGGCTAAGACAGTATATTAAAAAAATGCTATTACCAGACAATGCATTTTATATTTCAATAAATATTGATATGAATGGTGTACTTGAAGGGATCAAGCAATATCATCAAGAAAAAAACTGGTTGCATCATCGCTATATTCATCTTTTAAAAAGAATGCATCATCAAACGAAATATATTCAAACAATCATTTCTGTTGAAATGTGGCACCAAACACAGTTAATTGGTGGAGAAATTGGCTACTTAACCGGTAGTATCTATACCAGTCTGACTGGTTTTATTGACAAAATAAATTATAGTAATTTTGGAAAAATTCAAATGATTGCTCTGGCAAGGATGTTAAAAAGTGCTGGCGTTACATTCTGGAATATGGGACATCCCTACATGCAATATAAATTTGATCTTGGCGCCAGAGAATACGCGCGGTTAGATTTTATAGATCTGTGGTTTAAATATAGAGATAACAAGATTTCCAGTTTATCAAACACAGAGAAAATAAAACTATTGTATAATGACTTATTATAAATTATTGCCACGTTCCAGCGTGGAAATGCATCATGTGACACATCATCGTCCGCCAGCCTCGCAGACTATGAACATCATAGAACTCAATTTTTTTGTTTGTGTGCGTAGAGAAAAAAATTTCAGGCACATATCTTGCTGATACATTGCTCCATAAATACAATTCCATATTACAAAAATCTCAAATGACATAATATTGTCCTTTCGGTAATCATGCTTGACTGATTGATTATGAATTAATCAGTCAAGCATGCCTACCGGAAAGACACCATAATAGGAGACCGCCTTATGAAATGGCTGATCCATTTATTTTTTGTCTGCGCCATTTTCATACCAATCCATGCCAATTCCACTGGCACATTGCAGATCGATACAAAGGCTGAATTTGCGAAAAAGGGTTCCAATCCTTATGTATATTTTATCAATGAACATACCTGTCACTTAAGAATCACCGATTATCTGTATTATCTTAGAGATAAAAGCCATCAATTGCGTATCAATGATGTTATTGCGTCTCCACTATCAGAAAAGTTTCAACCATTAAACCAGCATATCGCGAATCTGGGATTCAGTGATGACACTTTTTGGTTTCGATTTCGATTGCGATACCAGCCCAGAACAGTTTTTGTGCTAAAAGAATGGTATTTGGAAATTGGGTATCCGCTTTTGGATGAAGTTGTTTTTTATTATCCGGTGGGTAATCATGACTATATTGAAAAAAAAACAGGCCGGAAAATGTGGAAAAGTCCGGCTGATGTTCATTATAAACATCCTATTTTTCGTTTATACACAAAGCCATTTCAAGACTACGCGCTATTTATTAAAATTCGAAGTTCCAGTACGATTCAAGCACCTTTAACACTCTGGTCTCCCGGAACATTTTCCCATAATATTGCGCGAGAAAACTTTTTCTGGGGGATTTTTTTTGGAATTATGTTTGTAATGGCAATATATAATTCATTTATTTACATTGTGGTAAAGGATCAAAGTTATCTATATTATGTTTGCTATATTCTTTGTTTTATCTGTCTTCTTTCTTCATTCAAGGTGAATGGTATTCTTCAAATGCCTGTTTTATTCACATGGTGGGGGCATGGGAGTATTCCTTTTTTTATATGCTTTGCCGGATTTTGGATGACCCGGTTTTCAAAACATTTTTTGAAAACTGATGAATTTTCTCCATTTCGAGGCATTGTTTTAGATTGTGTTATGATCGGAAATCTGTCAATCGCGTTTCTATCCTTTATCATCGCTTATTCATTTGCAGTAAAGCTTGCAGCATTTTATATATTGATCAATGCAGTGATACTATTTTTATCAGCAATTATCTGTTATACAAACAATGGAGAACAGGCGCGCTACTATCTTATAGCCTGGGCCGCATTGCTGATTGGTATTATTCTGTATTGTTTAAAAACTTTTGCCATTTTACCAAGCAATATCATTACCACATATAGTCTCCCCATTGGTGCAACGCTAGAGGTTATTTTATTATCATTTGGGCTTGCGCATCGCATAAACACAGATCGACGAGAAAAAATTATTGCACAAAAAGAAGCGCTTAAAGCCAAAAGTCTTTCTCTGGTTGCTCAAGAAAAAACGAATCAAGAACTAAAAAAAGCAGGTATGGTTAAAAGCAATATTATATCAAATATCAGTAATGAAGTTCGAATGCCGCTCCATGCAATGATGGGTATGGCGAATCTATTGAAAAAAACGAATCTTTCTAACGCACAAAAACGATTTGTTCGAGAACTTATTTTCGCGGGTGAAGGTTTATTTCAGGTAACAAACGATCTTGTGGACTACGCGCGACTGGAAACACATCGCTTAAAACTTCATAGGACTGTGTTTGAATTGAAAAAAAGCATTCATGAAATTTGTGATTTATATAATTCTGTTGCGAACAAAAAGGGGATCCGCCTAGAAATAATGTTGGATAATCAATTGCCTGAAGTCGTTTCTGGTGATCTTTCCCGCATTCGTCAAATATTGTCCAATCTTTTGGAAAATGCATTTATATATACAGAAAAGGGCGCGGTTATTGTTGAAGTTCACAATTGGGATGAACAAATGAATCATGCGCATTGTTTAAATTTGCGTCCGGTAACACCTTCAGAATGCTTTATTTATTTTTCTGTAAAAGATACAGGAATAGGCATTGATCGTCAAACACATGATGAACTCTTTAATTTGTTTACCAAAAATGACATTGAAAAAATTGGAAAACAAACAGGATTTGGATTGGGGTTATCTATTTGTAAACGTTTGATTCAGCTTATGAAAGGGACTATTTGGGTCAAAAGTCAACAAGGTATTGGAAGTGCTTTTCATTTTGTTCTATCATTAAATTGTGCCGATGCTTCTCAATTGGAAAAAAATAAGAAAATAAAAAAGAAAAAGTCTATAAGTGCAAAGGCGTTACCTGCTTTAAAAATTCTGTTGGCAGAGGATAATCCGCATAATCAACTGGTCATTAAAATGATGTTTGAAAAAACACCCTTTACTTTAGATATTGTGGAAAATGGCAAACAGGCTGTAACGAATTATGCAGAAAAATCTTATGATCTTATTATCATGGACATCCTTATGCCTTTTATGAATGGTATTGAGGCAATCAAAGAGATTCGGTCAATGGAGAAACAAAAAAAATTACCCCAAAAGCCCATTCTGGTTGTTACAGCCGATGGACGTCCCACAACGTTGAAAGCCTGTAAACAAGCGGGATGCTCTGATTTCATAAATAAACCCATTCTCAACCAAGAAGGTTTCTTTGAGCGAATCATCAACCTTCATAACAAATCCAGCCATTGATTTTTATTAGAATGTTCAGATTCTAAAGCGGAATTGTTTTCTAATTATCTTTTGTTCTTATGTCTCGTTGAAAAAAATTTTGTAATATTTCATTAATAATGCTATTAGAAGTAAGGAATGCTCAATAAATGGGGAAGTTATTTCTAGAGCTTTCCTTAATATAATTATAAGGAGAACTATTTTTATGTATGAAGCCTCTGATTTACGAAAAGGCCTCAAAATGGAAATTGATGGCGAACCTTATGCCATCGTTCAATTCGAATTTTCAAAACCTGGAAAGGGTCAGGCCCTTTATCGCTGTAAGCTAAAAAATATGGTCACAGGTACACAATTTGATAGAACCTATCGCTCGGGCGATAAATTTAACGAAGCCAATCTTGAAGAACATGAAATGGAATATTTATATGCCGATAAGAACAGATATTGTTTCATGAATACAAGTACTTATGAACAGGAATTTTTAACTGAAGATCAACTTGAGGATGGCATTCATTTTTTAAAGGAAAATATGAAATGTAATGTATTATTTTTTCAAGATCGGCCCATAGGGGTGACACTGCCAAACTTTGTGGAGATGACTGTTGTTCAATCCGATCCCTGGGTTAAAGGAGATACTGCCTCTGGAAGTACCAAGCCTGCAACAGTCGATTCTGGCTATACACTTCAGGTTCCGCCATTTATTAATGAAGGTGAATCAATCCGCATTGATACGCGAACAGGTGAGTATGTTGAGCGGGTTAAAAAATAACTTTTGAATTATTTCGCATGAATCAGTTTTTTCATATCCCGACAATGGTCTGATGCATTCGTTATCATAATATAATGACCGGTTTTATGCACCAAAATGGTTGCATAACCAATGTAATGAATGGGTTTATAGCCGCTGTCGATAAATTGTTTTAATGAAATATAATGCGTACAGATATCATCAGGATGGACCGGTACGATGGTCCATTTTCCTTGAATGTGATACAAAGCTTTCATAATATGCCCTGATATTGTGAAAAAATGATCTGGCGTATCCTCAATGTCATGATCACTAAGAAATTGATCCAGGGCCTGTCGGGTTTGTTTCGTGTATTCTCCACTATGAGGTCCAGGAGAATAACCGAGATCATACAGGCCTTTTTGAATTTTTTGCATTAATCGTTTTTTTTGTATTTCGGGCATTGTTTTGCGTTTTTGATTGCCAACCTGCAATTTTTTTTCATCAATGGCATCTTGAATTTGAGCAAGTAATTTCCAGGAAATATAGCCTTTTACCGGTAACTGATGAGACCTTTGAAAATCCTGTATTGCAGATTTTATTTGGGGATGAAAGACACTGTCCATTTTTCCTTGATAATATCCCAGTTTCTTGAGGTCCGATTGGATTTCACGTGTCAGCATTTGGGATTCCAGTAGTTTGTAACATGTATGGATGTTATGGGCCATTTGAGAATGGCTTTGTATTGATGAAAACAGCTTTTTCTTGACGTATCCATCCTTTTTTTCCGATTTTTCCAAATATCCGCGATACGTTATTGCAAATTTGAGCGCATCAAGATTTTTGTGTGCGACACGATAATTGTTTCGTAAATGAAGTGCCTTTTGAAACGCTTTTTGGCTGTCTTCAAAATGACCAGAAAATGCCAGAACAATTGCAAGATTATTATATATTTCTGGGGTGGCCGGATATTTTTTTTTTAGGCACTGGAACATGTCAATACTCTTTTTGTACTCTTTAAGGTCAGACAATATCAACCCTTTTTCAAAAAGGGCATTTTGATCATCAGGGAATTTTGTCAGATATTGATCAATGCTAATCAGTGCCTGCTGAAACTCATGAGATTGCCGATACCTGACAGCCTTTTTTAGATCAGATGCCTTCACGACATCCATGAACAAAAGCATTGAAATGATCAGGCCATAGGTCCATATTTTATTTTTTTTTCTCATATTTCAATATTTTGCATTTTTTAAGCCATTGTAACACTTTCATTAATATTTAACCACAAAATGAATGAAAAATAATGGGCAATTTCTGTCAATTGTTGGGCAGCCCCCAGATAATCGCCTGTATATCCGCCAATACTTTTTTGATAATAAAAAAATAAAGTGAACAAAATGAAAATTAATATGGGAATAGAGACAAAAACATAAGCAGGTAAAGGCAATAGAATCAAACCGGTTATTACTGCTGCAATGCAAATATTTTTTAAATGAATTGTTTGAACCAGTGATAAAGATTTACTGGTTTTGGTATTTCCTGCATATGGCAGAAAAAGCATGAGAAATAATATGAAAAATCGACTGAACACATGGCCGGAAAAATATACACAGGGGAGATAAGATACTGGAATGTTGGAAAGAAACAAATACTTGCCAAAAAGAATACCCCATAAACCAATGACACCAAAGGCTCCCATGTTTGAGTCTTTCATAATCATCAATCGTTTTTCAGATGTCATCCCGCCAAGACTGTCACAAAAATCAGCAAAGCCATCTTCATGAATTGCGCCTGTCAATATAATGGTTGAGACCATACTAAAAAAAATACTGATTTGTGATGATACATATTGATTGATCAGAATAAAAACAGTCGATGCCCACAATCCGACAATTGCGCCAATTAAGGGTAAGTATCTGATGGCATGTTTGGTGTCAGATGTGTTGTAATTTGAAAGTTTGGGAACCGGAATGCGCGTAAAAAAGAGGAGCGCCTGTTTTAGAATTTGCCATTCTTTGCTCACAGGATTCATTCAAATATCCAATACAATTGAGAGATGCAAAAAGTGCACCTCTCAATTGTAATCGAAAAAAGTATCTCTACCAAATAATTTTTATTTCAGTGCGTCTGTTCTTTGCACGCCCTTCTTTGGTTTCATTTGTTGCAATGGGCCGTGTTTCACCAAAGCCATCTACAATGAAACGCTCTTTTGACAATCCCATTTTCAAAAGTTCATTGGCTACAGATTGAGCGCGTTTTTTGGAAAGTTTCATATTATAAGATGCACGTCCTAAACTATCTGTATGACCATATATCCCCAGCCGCATAGTTGGGTTGAGATTCAGTACTTTTGCAATTTCTTCAAGATAGGGATAAATGTTGCTTTGGATATTCTTTTTATTCGTTCCAAATTGGATAATTTGAATAATCCAACATCCGGATTCATCAACTCTAGCACCTTTTGGTGTACTTTCGCATTGATCCAAATGGTCAAAAACACCATCATTATCAGCATCAATGATACATCCCTTGTGATCAACCGGAGATCCTTTTGGCGTATTTGCACATAAATCCAGATAGTCAGGAACATTGTCTTTGTCGGTGTCAATGGGACAGCCCATCGTGTCAACAACGACGCCAGCAGGTGTTTTTTTACATTGATCGAGATAATCATAAATCCCATCAGAATCAGTATCAAAGGGGCAACCTTTTTTGTCCACTGTAATTTGTTCAGGAGTATCTGGACAATTGTCATTTTTATCCGCGATTCCATCGCCATCTGTATCGATGAATTCCTCATAAAATACGCGATTGACAAATTGAACCATTGCGTCCGGTTCGGCAAGATCTTCAACCTTTTCAACAAACCCATTCGTTTGTTTTGCCATTTGATCTAAAAAAACGTAGCCATCAGGATTATCCCCCACATGAATACCATATACACTGAGACGATCTCCAAATGACTTTTTCATTGCACTTACTGTAGACAATGAACTGTCATCAATATCTTTGCCATCACTGACGATCAATATCGCCGCATGACCTGATTTGGATTTCAAGCTTTGTTCAGCCGCATGAAGAGATTGGGCTAACAATGTCTGACCACTGGGCCAGTTCAAGTTGTTCAGGGCCTTTTCAAACGCAGATGTACGATATTGATCTGAGTGATATACCTGAATTGTTTCAGAATTCAATGTCCATAATTTTTTACCAAATGTTCGCATGGTGCAAGAAATTGGAATTTCAGGCAGTGTTTGATTGAAATATGAAAGAATTTCCCTGGCATATGTGTACTTATCTCGATATTTCCACATATATGCCATTGAGCCGGAGGAATCCAAAATAACATATAAATGATTTGTTTTTTGAATATATTTCTCCATATCATATTTTTCATCGAGATTTTTGGGGGTAAATGGACGAATACCTGTTGCACATCCGAACAATTGCAACATGAATCCTGATACAAGGACCAGTATGATCATCTGTTTTTTCATTTTACGTTCCTTTCAATTTTTTTTACTCGACAATCTAAATGGTGTTTCCAATGGTGATTGCCGGTGATTTTGTTAATTGCAAAAAAGGTTACAATGGAGTAATAATTTGGTTTTTTCCGATACGTTTTCCAAATCGAGCCAATTATAACGAAATCTAATCCTTTTTTGCAAGTATATTTTTTTGATGGTTGAAATCCATATTGAGGAATGCTCGAATAATAAGGAATGCTCGGAAAATAACATGCTCATTTTTCATGATCGTACAAAAAAATAAGGTCGTGAAGAGACTTAGGAAAACTCGAAAAATAAGTTCCCCATTTACTTATGTGCCAGCCCGATGTAGGGGCGAACCTTATGTTCGCCCTCGAACTAATAACGCTTTCGTTCCTATGTACGATGGGCGAACATAAGG
>Ga0272440_1001454_pt1 | contig 19288 bp, 7 predicted proteins | sample SSMMMBAug17_FD_192440 | JGI IMG/M metagenome (GOLD analysis project Ga0272440, IMG submission 192440) | Marine sediment archaeal communities from Little Sippewissett salt marsh, Falmouth, MA, United States - SSM-MMB-Aug17 | ecosystem: Environmental > Aquatic > Marine > Wetlands > Sediment ...
TGCTTTTCCCCTGGGCATTGGATACATTGCATCTGTTTTAATAAGAGAAGGGGTTGAGGTTATTATTTATAATCAGGATATTCATCATTATCCTGAAAACCATTTAACACAATACCTGGATAAACATTCATTTGATGCTGTCGGTATTGGCGTTATTGGTGGATATTATCAATATCAAAAGCTTAAAAAAATTTCAGATGCTATTAACCGATCAGATAACCGACCCAAATACTATATCTTAGGTGGGCATGGCCCTTCTCCTGAACCTGAATTTTTTTTAAAGAAAATGCAGGCAGATGTTGTTGTTATGGGTGAAGGTGAAGAAACCATTGTCGCCTTATTTCGGGCAATATCCAAGAATCAGTCGTTACACACAATTAATGGAATTGCATTTCAAAAGGATGATCATGTTACGATAAATCCAGAACGTCCATTAATTGAAGATATTGATGCTATCCCATGGCCAGCCTATCATTTATTTCCAATGACTTATTATAGACTTATTCGATATCCTCATTGTAAAAACAATGATTTTGTGATGCAAATTTTATCGGCCAGAGGATGCACATTTAAATGTAATTTCTGCTATAGGATGGATAAAGGTTATCGCGTGAGAAATCCTGAAGCCATTATGGAAGAAATTCGTTTTCTTCAAAAAGATTACCAGATTAATTACATTGATTTTACAGATGAGTTACTGATGTCATCTCGAAAACGAGTGATTGAAATTTGTGAAGCCATTCAGAAATCAAAACTGACATTTAAATGGTTTTGTAATGGGCGTTTAAATTATGCCAAACCAGATATTTTAAAGTTAATGAAAACAACAGGATGCGTCTATATCAATTATGGTATTGAAGCCTTTGATGATGATGCTTTAAAAGTAATGAACAAGGCATTAACCACTCAGCAGATTGAATCAGGTATCAACGCCACTTTGGACAGCGGAATCAGCCCTGGATTCAATTTTATTTTTGGAAACATTGGTGAAGATACCGATATCCTGGATAAAGATGTAGACTTTTTGCTTAAGTATGATGATCAATCAGAATTACGAACAATAAGACCCGTTACGCCATATCCTGGCTCTCCACTTTACTATTACGCTATTGAAAAAGGACTCTTAAAAGATGTTGAAGAATTTTATGAAACAAAACATGTTAATTCAGATTTATTATCAGTTAATTTTACCGCCATGAGTGATGAAACATTTCATGATCGTTTGATGCATGCCAATATTCGGTTAATCAAAAATTATTATCAAAAAATATCTGATCGTATGGTAGAATTATCACATAAATTATATAAAAATTTAGATGCTAATTTTCGAGGATATCGTCAGACTTAAATTTTTTTCTTTGGCATTCATCGCTATTTATTTCCAGAAATCACCCAAAAAAGCTATTGATTCAAAATGAAAATGTAACCTTAGCCGCTATCATAAACCAGAAACGATCCGGGTATGCGGCATCATGAGGACTGACATTAGATGGTTTTACACCTTCAGGAATAACGATCTCTTCAATGGGTGGGTTATCAGCAATAAATAAAAAGGAGTGGCCATCCATGAGATGACCTTCAATTTTAAATGTCCATTGATCAGTCACTTCAACTAATGAGGACAGGCAATAATCGCGTAACCACTTGGAATAATCATGATTACCAGGTTCTTTTTCCGCCTGCTTACCTTGTTTATCAAAAGCATCATTGGTAATCCATGAATAGTAAAAGCCCAATTCAATCATATCTGTTATCCGACGCGTTGCAGAAAAATAATATCCTTCAATTTTGGTTTCAGATTTTGTGGTGCCACCATAGCTGTCCAAATCGGTTAACGTATCATTGGCATATGTAAATTCAGGAAGATAGGCAGTACTCTTAAATTGAAGATGAAAATATTCTGATGAAAAAGTAATATCATGCAATTGAATACTTGCAGATAATGTATAGGATTCTAGCTTCCTGACATTTATAGGAAATTCCTGATTAATATTGATTGGATCGCATCCTGAAAAACCTGGATGCCCATCTGGAAATAAAGGATGATTTCCAGGAGAAATTATTGGAATCTCATCAATTGCAGGCAACTCTATCGTAAAATCAGCAATGTTATTCCAATCTGTAAAAAAGAATGTATTGCCCAATCTGAGTTGATAAAAAGGGATGTGCCATTGAACCCCCCATGTAAGCATTTTATCGACCTGAAATTTTCTAACATTTAAAACAGAATCATCAAGCACTGAATTAAACATTTTGGCTGTAGCACTGTCATCGTTAATTTCTCCTGTACCGACAGCACATTGATAATCAAAATTTCCAAGAAAGGGATGTGTATAAGCACCATATGTGCCAAAGCCTTTCATGCCATTCCAGGCATCTCTGAACAGTTCGAGATAAACTCCTGACGGTAATAGAACACATGTTCGCAACATATCAATATCTCTGGTTTCATTATAAAACCCAACCGGTATTTTTAAGATACCAAAACGTATACCAATAATATCTGTTATTCTCCAATCAGCCACTGCCCAGTCGATATATGGTTCGTCATTTCCGATTTCTCCAAGGTCTCGTGCACTGATTTGCATACCAACAAATGCATCATCAGATGCTCTTTCAACAAAATTTATCCCCATTTCATTAAATTGAAAGGTTCCACCATCAGTATCTGCCAGATAGTTATATTGATTTGAAGATAAAAAGCCTTGAGATACATATCCATGAATGTCCAGTGCAAATGATGTTATTGATCTAAAAAGCAATAATACAATCGATAATATAAAGATTTGATTGCTTTTGTTCATTATTTTTCTTTGCTAATCAATTTCATTAACTGTTAATGGAAATTTGGACAATACATCACAACCATCTTTTTGTATGACGATTGGGTTTTCATATCTAAAGCCAATGTTCTTTCTTGAAACTATTTTCATCTTCTGAAATAAAAAGTGCTAAAAGTTTTGTTGCTTATCCGGTTTTCTTATGGATTGAAGAAAGTAAATACCGGCGAATAATCCAAGTCCTAACAAATATGACCAGTATCTTTGATCATGAGAAATTCCTATCCAACTGGAAATTAGATCGGGTCGCATTAAGGTCAAGGTAACCATTAACAACAAGGGGATATCATAAAAACGATTTTTGACAATAAACCATCCCTGGGTAGCAGATGCAAATGCAAAGTTGCCCATACAGGCCATCAGAAAAATTAATATGCCCTGAAACCAGTTATCAATGTTATGTAAAATCAAATCTGTATTGAATATAAACATAAATGGAAGTATGGCGGTACGAATATCATACATAAAGCCCTGTATGCCTGTGGGAATAGGTTTGGATTTGGCAATTGCTGCTGCTGCATATGCAGCCAGGCCAACAGGAGGGGTATCATCTGCCAATATTCCAAAATAAAAACAAAACAAATGGGCAGCCATCAAGGGAACAGCAAAATCTTGAAATTGGGCAATGGTAACAATAGCTGGAGCTGTTAACGATGCCATAACAATATAGGTTGCAGTCGTTGGCAAGCCCATCCCAATGATTAAACTGGCTAAAGCTGTAATGACCAGCATTAAAAAGATATTACCCATTGAGATACTATCGATAATCTGTGTAATCAGTCCACCCAATCCCAAAGCAACAACGCCAACAATAATTCCTGCAGCAGCCGTTGCCAGTGCAACAGCTACCATATTTCTTGCACCTGATGCCAGTGCATTTAAAATATCAACAACTCCTCTTTGAATTGCAGGCCAGATGGATTGATTTTCTTTGAGTGCCATTACTGGATGCTGAACCAACATGATGATTGCCATAATACAGATGGCTTTAAAAGCTGCCATCTCAGGTGAGTGCCTGAATATCACCAGTTCAATAAGCAGAAGAACAAGTGGAACTAAATAATGAATACCACTAAAAAGCGTTTTAAAAAACAGCGGTAATTCAGCTCTTGGAATTCCTTTTAATCCAAGTTTGGAAGCTTCAATATGTGAGATATAAAATAAAGCCGCATAAGATGCAAATGCTGGAATTGCTGCCGCTTTAATAACATCAATATAAGGGACATTAACATATTCTGCAATAATAAACGCAGCAGCACCCATTATTGGTGGGGCAAGTTGACCATCCGTGCTGGCAGCAACTTCAACAGCAGCCGCCTTTTTGGCAGGGTATCCTACTTTTTTCATCAACGGAATTGTAAATGTTCCAGTGGTCACAATATTGGCAATGCTTGACCCTGAAACCAAACCTGTTAAACCACTTCCTAAAATTGCCGCTTTTGCTGGGCCTCCTTTAAAACCGCCTAAAAGGCTTAAAGCCAATTGAATAAAATAATGCCCCGCTCCAGCACGATCCAGCATGGCACCAAACAACACAAATAAAAAGACAATCGTTGCAGAGACATCTAAAGGAATGCCATAAATACCTTCGGTAGACAATGTCATCTGACCGACAAACCGGTTAAGCGAAACCCCTTTAAATGCAATCAAATCTGGCATATAGGGGCCAAAAAATGCATAAATGCAAAAAACAATGGCAATCACAGGAAGGGCGGGTCCTATAACCCGCCTTGAGCCTTCTAATAAGCAAAGGATAAGAACGATACCTGCACAAATATCCATTGTTGATGGTGAGCCATACCGTGTAATCAGTTCCTGACGTTCAAAAGCAATATACAAGGCTGAATATGCAGCGATTCCGGCAATAATAAATTCAAACCAGGGGATTCGATCTCGCGCAGAAAGACTTTTGAGGCCAAATCTCGTTTTTTTGAACATTGGGTAGTTCAAAAAAACCAGTGAAATACCAAAAGCAAGATGAATGGCACGAGTATAGACACTATCTAAAATAATAAAACTGGCAATAGCGAGTTGAAAAATACTCCATGAAATGGCAATGACAGGAATAACATAAGCTGTTATACCATCTGGTAAACGTCCAAGGCCTTCTTCTTCTTCAGCAAGTCTTTTGGCGTAAGCCAGACCATCTTCTTCTAAAACGTCATCTGGTTTAGAATCCAATTCAGTCATATTATATTCCTTTATTTCATCAACCCGACCTCTTTATAATATTTCATTGCACCAGGATGGATTGGAGCTGATAAGCCTTCTAACATGCTTTTTCGTGTCAATGTTTCATATGCGGGATGAAGTTTTATAAATGTTTCAAAGTTATCAAAAACTTCTTTGGTTATGGCATACACTATATCTTCAGAAACATCAATGGAAGTCACAAAAGTTGCTTTTACGCCGAATGTGTTAATATTGGATTTATTTGAAGCACCGGGGTATAATTTGATAGGAATAATCGATTTGGCATAATAGGGGTACATTTTAAGAATTCCAGAGACATCTTCAATCGGCACAAAATGTGTTTTTCTGGCACCAGCGGTAGCTTCTTTAATAGCACCACTGGGATGACCGACTGTATAAAAAAAAGCGTCGATCCTACCATCTTGTAAAAGACCTGGTGCCTCAGCAGCTTTAACCTGTTCAGCATTAATGTCGCGCATAAAATTAATACCAGCATTGGTGAGTGCGTCGATAGAATTCTGACGTTGGCCTGATCCTGGATTTCCAATATTAACACGTTTTCCTTTTAAATCTTGTATTGTTTTTATTCCAGAATCATCCGCTGCAATCAAAGAAACGGATTCTGGATGAATACTAAAAACAGCTCTTAATTTTTGCTGGGCGCCTTTATTTTTCCATTCAGCTAATCCATGAACGGCTTGATACTGTCGATCTGACTGAACAACACCAAATTCTAAATCCCCAGACATGATGGCATTGACATTAAATACAGATCCTCCTGTTGATTCCACGGTGCATCGGATATTATATTTTTTTCGCTGCTTGTTAACAATTCGTGCAATAGCCCCCCCGGTTGGATAATAAACCCCTGTAATACCACCAGTACCAATGGTCACAAAGTTTGTTCGAGCAGCTTCAGGCGTTTCAAGGTTAATCCAAAAACTGCCAATAAAAATAAAAAATGATGCCAGTAAACACTGTGCTGTCTTCATAAAAAATACCTCCTCTTTTATTATTAAATATAAGAAGATAAATCTATGTTATTTTGTCTTTTGTTGTCAAATTGTATTTTATTATATATCAGAAAAACTGTACTTGAAATATTATATAAATATGAAAAAACGATATAATCGAAAAGATTTAAGTAATGATGGGTGCAACACAAAAAAGTTGCACTTAATTGAATAAGATTAGTGCCATTTTTAGCCCTGAAAGGGCTTTACATAACAGCCCAGGGCAACGCCCTGGGAAAAGAATTAACAAGGTTTAGCCCTGAAAGGCCTGAAAGGGCGTTACAAAATTTTATGAAAAGTTGTAATATGTGCCGCCCTTTCAGGGCTAAAATACCTTTATACCATTACCCAGGGCGTTGCCCTGGGCTTTTATGTAAAGCCCTTTCAGGCCTTTCAGGGCTAAGAAAAAAGTGCAACTTTTTTGTGTTGCACCCAGTAATGATTGATCTCAAAAGTTAAGAATATGGATTTAATATTTATACAACACTTTAAATATGATTATTTTTCCTGGTTTAGGATAAAAATGAAGACAGCTATAATCATCATACTTTTCATCTGTAATATTTTTTCCTTCAACGCTAATATTGAATGATTTGTATAGATAAGATGCTCCGATATTGGTTTCTTTTTTGACCTTGGCGGGCAATAAATTTGCGCTATCATAATACATGCCGGATTCTCGAGTCCATTCGGAATATACCCTCAGTCCAAATGCACTGGCTTCAAGCCTGTTCAGGTATGATCTTTCGTACCTTCCGGAGAGTGCCTTTTTATAAAACACTGAAAAAGTTCGATCCAGATTGGTTGTATGTTGAAATGTCGCATTTGAAATGAGTTTAAAATATTTCAAAAATTCAAGATTCAAACTGGATTCAATCCCATCAATTCGGGCACCTTCATGATTACCATACCGAATGATACCACTGGAGTCTGGTTCCCGAATGATAATATTATCAATATCACTCCAAAACCAGGCAGCCCCACATGAAAAACGTTGAATATTTGGGAGAACTGAAAAACGATTGAATTCAAATCCAAGGTCAATATTAATTCCTTTTTCTGCTTTTAGTTCTGGATTTCCCATGACCATACCCCGATCGCCATATCGTTCATAAAATGAAGGTTCACGAGTATATTTTGCTGCATTTGCTTTTAATACCAATCCACTTTGAAATTGATACCGTATTCCCAATTGTGGACTAACATATGATTTTTCTTCAATTTTGTCTTGAATCCATTGATTTGTTGACTGATTATAAGTGCCTCTCAGTGCATCTCTCAATGTATACAATCTCATTCCCGGAATAATAAGCAATTGTTGATTCAAGAAAAAAATAGTTTCCTGTATACCGGTGATAAACATTAACCTGTCACAGTCTCTAGTCGTCTCTACATTTAGTAAATCCTTTGGGTTGTAAGTTTCGTACCTGCTTTCAAACATCAGTCGAGTTAAAAAATTTTCAGTGAAATTTTCAGCATCCAAATGAAATGTAAAGGTTTGTGTATCATACTGGTATCGCTGTTTTCCAATTCCGGTTAAAGAACCTATATCCCCATGAGGATCATCGTAATACTCTTTTTTTTGGGTATATCCCAAATTTGTGTTTAAACGCCATGCCCCCATTTGATCAACGGCCATGCGTGCAATAAAATCTTTTTTTCGTATATCATAAGCTGTGGATGACATGAGATTGAATGCATTGGGTAAGCCCTTATCTTTTGAAAACCAATGAGCTGAAAGATCAACACGGGCATGATCGGTTAAATCTACGCCAATCCTTGACAAAAAATTGAATTGATCAAGCCTATCGTTTTTTCGTGTTTCCCAGCAGTCATCATAAGGATTTCGGGTGTTAAAATCATTAAATATTTCATAATCATTATCTGTTTCTATGTGGTCAAAAGACAGTAAGTAATCCCATTTTCCCGGTCTATGATTCAGAAAAATACTCTGTGAATTTAGCCCATAAGAACCACTACCCACAGAAACACTTCCCTTAAGTCCTGGTTTTGTTCTTAATGTTTTAATATTTAAAACACCGCCAATTGATGCATGACTAAATTGAAGTGGCGCTGTCCCCCTAAAAATTTCAATGGATTCAACGTCTGATAAACCGATATTACTGAGATCTACACCCCCGCCAGAGGCATCGTTAAGTAAAATGCCGTCCATGTATACCATAACTTGATTGGAAGATGTTCCTCTGAATGAAACCGATGCGTAACTTCCAAACCCTCCTGTTCTACGAATTTGGATGCCCGATTCTTTTTTGATAATATCGGTGATATCATTAATTTTGCCTTCAAAGTCAGTTTTTTTAATTTGGGTCATGAAGGTTGATACTTCTTCAGGAATAACATCACCGACCTGAAATTCTTTTTGATCTGAAGATGCACTCACAACAATCGTATCAAGGGAAATAACTTGATCTTCATTTGATGCAATCGCATGGGTAATTCTATTCATCAGCAATAGCAGTATTATTGATATCTTAATTAGTTTCATTATACTTGTCCGGTTTTCTTAATTAAAAAATGCTACATTCCGTATATATAGAATGTAGCATTTTCATAAAAAATGGATACTTCAAAAAAAAATTTTTATTGATTGTTAAACGTTGAAATAATTTTTAGTGAAAGAATAACATCTTTAAGATCAACACAGCCATCCCCATTGCCATCTCCCATTAACAATAAACTTGTCAATGATAACAATCGACCTGATGAAACAGGTAACTCTGTATTGGCAGATGCGACGACTTCAACATTACTAATAACAAGAGGAATATATCCTGAAGCATTAACTCTAAGATTGTGTTTTCCTGGAGGTACGTTGATCAGTTTAAACATTCCGAACTCATCTGTCCATGCAGAAATTGATGTTTCGGGAATGAAAACCTGTACATTGGGTATTCCCTGACCTTCAGATTCAATTTTCCCCGTAATAGTTCCCATTAATTGTGACGAACAAAAAACAATTCGTTGGGGATTAAGCTCTGTTGAAATGCTTTGAACAATAGTATCTGTTAAAGGGTCAATAATTTCTATGCGTGCATCTGTAGCGTTGGATAACCAGAACAGACGATTATTATCCAAATATATTCCTGATACCATACCAGATAAATTCTTATGCTCAAGGCCTGAAACAGGCGTTGAAACCTCACCGGTCGTTGGATTAAACGGATAAAGATTATTATCTCCCCAACCTGCATAAGCAACAAAATAACCTTTCGTCGGTGAAATTATCCCCATACCTGTTATGTTTCCATAAGGATGATCATTCTCATCGCCATCATCAAGAACCATTTTGATCTGATATGTAGTCGGGTCGATTTCAATAATTCCCCCTGTAAATTTGGCGGGATCATCTCCAGATGGATACTCTCCAATAGCCTGAAGGTATAAGCGATTATTGTCTGCAATATATTGAATTGATGCCGGGTTGACTACCGGTAATGGTATCCCCTTAATTCCTGGCTCAATCCCTGTATCAATCTCCATATTGCTTTCAATATCAAATACAGCCAGGTATGGTTTGTTATAAATATAATTGCTCCATCCTCCGGATCGATCAATAAATTGCATGACAATAAATAGTTTTTTGCCAACAATAATGCCTTGAACAGGTTCAGGAGAACCATCATCATCAGCATATGATGTCAGATCCAGCTCACCGGTTTTTAAGTGAGATAGACCTGGCTGGAAGTCATTACCAGATAAATCCAGAATAGGTACTTTGCTTGACATAAAACGCAGCATATAAGCCTGGTTGATAGATGCAAATACAATATCTTGAACATTTGTCGCATGCCCGGATTCTAAGGTTGAATAATCCCAGATCAATGTCTGTGGATCATTGATAGAATATTTTTCAATTATTTCGACACTTCCTCGAACAAATCTGAAAAAATAAGAGCCATAGGCAACAATGTTGGCATCAGATGCATCTACTGGCTTAAGCTTATTGAGTGCTGTTCTGGGAGGATTAACCGGAATAATTGAAAAAGCACTTGATGACCAATCGGGTGCAATTGTGGTAATGACAGCTTTAATATCATCAGATGCCAGGGCAACATTTGATATTATCAACAAGAAAAAAACACTCAATACACCAAACCATTTTTTTTCTAAATACATTTGAATTCTCCTTTTATTTGTTGGAATGGAATAACAGTATGCTCACATCCCTAATTCAAAAAAAAAAGCCCACTTCCTAAAAGAAAGTGGGCTTTATATAAACATTTTTTAAGCCTCTATTTTCAGACAGGAAAATATTCGGATTTTTCGATAGGTTTTCTGGCTTCCGGGTCAATCTAATAACTTCGCCTTCCCATGCTATCGCACAGTGACTAATGAAGCTTTCGTCGCCGGTTACAGCAGCAGTCTTCTGCAACGGATTTTAACCGTTTTCCCTTTTTCGAAAAATATCTAATTTGATAAATATGACTGAGTGACTAATATAAAATACCAGTTAAAGTCAATACTTTTTATTTAAATTAAAATCGAAAAGATCCATCCAGGTTTTCCCTGATCCCTGATAAATAATCCCGTCTTACAATAAGGCGCATTTTTTGCACACTTATGGTTTATGCAAATCAAATTATATCAAATTATTATATTTATTTGTGTTATTGTAACAGCCACAATGATCATTTTCCCCAAGCAACATTTTATCGCACAGGAATTGATCAACAGCGGACGGTTGGAAACCGCCCGATTATATATCAAACATTATACTTCGACAAATCCAGATGATGCTCTGTTATTTATTATGTCATCCAATACATATCTCATTGAAGGTAATCCTGGTAAAGCGATTGATGAACTCAAGTCATTTTTGAATCAGGAGAAAGTTTCTAAAAAAGTATTGCTAAGATTGATTCAACTTTATGAGTGGGAACGAGAACCCGAGCTTGCATTAAAGGCACTGGAACGAACCACACGAATATTTCCAAATGATATCAATATTTGGAAAAAAATGATTGGGTATTACCGATATTTTGGAAATTCAGAAAAAGAAATTGATGCCATCATTTCTCTTGCAAGGCTGAATCACCAACAAATCAAAAAAGATGCTATTTTACAGGCAATTGATCAAAAAATGGTCGATATTGCTGATGAACATGTCAATAATAATGATCCCATGACATCATATTTGCTCAGCCGTTTAACTATTGTCAGAGAAAATTATGCTGATAATATTTCTGATCCCACCATTGGAAAAAATGAACAACAAGAGATAAAGACCTATACCATTACTCGAATTTTTGAATTATATGTATATGCTGACTTAATTGATGATATCAAAATGTTTGCCCAACAATTGGATCGTCAGTTAAATACAGGAATAACCAATCGCATTTCACTAATGACTGTTTTTCGATGGGCTGGTATGGATGATGAAGCTGTTGCATATTTGTGGGATCTTCAAAAAGAAGAACGTTATCATAATGAAGTTTTAAATCAAATAGTAACAATATCTCTCCAAAATGGAGAATACAAAGGCGCAATTGATGCTTTGAAAAAACTTCTGTTATCTGATCCTAATAATGAAACCTATTCTTTCAAGCTGGCTCAGCTATATGTTGAATCTGAAAACTATGCTGGAGCATATGATATATACACAAAATTATCTGAATTATTTCCTGGCAAAGAATATCAAGAATTAGTGATTCAAACAGCCTTGCATAGCAATCAAAAAAAACTGGCTCTGGATGCAATCAAACGAGTTGAATCTATTCAAAATAAATCACCAGAAATGATAAATTATCTTGCTGAAATTTTTTTGTTTCTCGAACAACCCGCAAGAGCATATACTTATAAACAACAATATGTTGATACGTTGAAGCCTCCTGATCGTAACCATTTAAAACAACTGTTAGATATCGCCGTTTGGTCAAATCAGCAAACCAATATTGATCAGTCATTCGTTCTGGTTCAACAGTATTTTCCTGAAGACACAGAATTAATGGTTAAATGCGGTGATGCCTATCTTTCAAAAGGAAAACCTGAACAAGCGTATAAAATTTATGGATCGGTTATTCATTTGAAGACTGACGATCGTGAATTCTTAATCAAATATATGGAAACTGCCAGCTATACACAATCTCCAGAAATAATGATTTCATGTGCGCTGACCGTATCGAAACTACGTTCCAATGATTATAAATTGATCAATAAATGTGTTCAATTGCTTCAATGGAGCAACCAGATGACCCAGGCATACATCTTATATGAAGATTGGTTTCACCAATATGGAAGAACGACTGAGCAAACCCAGCAATTGCTGAATTTAGCCCAAGCAACAGGGGATCCGATAATTGTCAAAAAAGCGGTTCAACTATCAAAGCAGTCCATCCCAAAAAATCCAGATTTTTTGTTGGAAATAGCGGAGCAGTCCATAGCCAGTGGATTAACCAACGAGGCCATATATGCATTTGAGGCTTATCTTATGCAAAAAAAAGATGATAGTTCAGTTCAAAAAAAACTGGCAGAATTATTTGTATGGTCAGGACAACTTGAATCTGCATTTCAATTATATCAACAACTACATGAACGATTTCCAGATGATATATTTGTCAGGGATAAAATGATTGAAATTGCGAGCTGGACAAAAAATTCCAGTGCAACAGCCTATCTTGTAGCTGAAATGGCTGAAGCGTCGCCATCGGTTTATACATTACAAATTAAGGCTGGAGATGCACTGGTGGCAGCTGGTCAAACGCAAAAAAGCATTCCTTTTTTTGAACGTGCTTTACAAAAGAAACCTGACAACATTGATTTACTTCGAAAGCTATCCCAATATTTTGGATGGTTAGAGCAATATAACGACAGCATTCGCGTCCTTGAAAAAATTGCATCGTTGGGACAAATAACAACTACTGAAAGAATTCAAGTGGCTCAGTTTTATATGGATCATAAAAAGCCCCAAAAAGCCATTCGATTGTTAAATGGTCTAACAGAACAACAATTAGAGCAATCATCCGGTATACTTTTAGCGATCGCTTACGAACAGACAGGGCAACAAACAAAAGCCATCGCATTATATAAATTCCTTGCCCGGAAATATCCAGATAATCCAGATATATTACTGCAAATGGGTAATCAATTATTGTGGATGAACCAATTGGATACAGCTCTTTCATTTTATGAACAAACGCTTTCGATTGATCCAGGACAATTAGAGGCATTAAAAGGGTGTGCCCAAATCTATTTATCAAAAAATAATGCAGAAAAAGCCATTCAATACTTCAACCAATATGTAAAATTGAACCCAAATGATTATGAAGTATTATATCAATTAGGAGAATTGCTTTTCGCCAAGGGGCAAAAAAACAATGCATTTAAACATTATCAAAAGGCGTTGGCATTGATCAATCGTGCCAAAAAAGATGCTGTCAACAGTAGCATTCAATAAGACAGAATATTGGTGATGAATGGGTAGATTATTATTGTACTTTTCAATTATGCTTATGTTGTTTTTTGTCCTCTCAATAGAAGGTCTGATGGCTTTTCAAATCAGCCACACATTGAAGCATCCAAAACAAAGTAAAATGGTTCACTTTAGAAACGCTTTGAAAAAACCAGCATCAAGGGAAACAGGGCATATTAGAGAAAAGGAGGGATTTCATGCAATTACTCCTCAGATGGAGCTGAGTATTCAATTTTATGAACCAACGCAATTAGATTCTGATTCAGAAAAAATAAACAATACCGAAAAACAAATTTTATCAAAAATATCCCAAAATACTTTACAAATGAATCTTATTCAAGCGAGAATTCTTTCACGAAAAGGTATCTGGCCTTCTGCAAAAAAAATATATCAACAACAGGTCATGAAAAATCCTCAATCATTGGATCTCCGAGCTGATTATGCTGAAATACTGATCGAACATAGGGAATATGATGAAGCATACTATGAAATTGGATACTTACTAAAAGAAAACAAAGAAAATTTACGAGCACTCAGGCTAAAAGCATCATTGTATGATCGAATGGCGCTTCACAGATGGACTTTTCCCCTATATGAGACACTATTGTTTCATTCACCAAATGATACAAACATATGGTTTGAATATGCGAATCAACGATATTTGTCAGGTCAGTGGCAAAAAGCATTATACGGATACGAAAATGTTCTTGAGCATGATCCTGATAACATCTATGCGCTCAGAGGCATTCACTCCATTTTAAGTAATAAACGACCGGCTTTTAAAACAGAATTTTTCAGGTATGAATCATCAGATGGAACCATTCGTAACCATCAACAATACCAATGTCGATATACCCTGACAAACAGGTCAACTTTATATGCGCGTCATGGAATAATCAGTATTCAACCACCGAAACAGTCAAAGGCTTTCAGAGGAGTTATTGAGCAATCTGATATTGAGATGATTGTTGATTTTCCCCCTAAAATCCGGTTTTCCGGACGATATCAGTTATATCAGGGATTAGGAGATGGTATTTCTTCTAATGCGCTGCTTGATTATAATGATTTACCGCGTATCAGATGTCAATTGTCCTGGCTTAAGCATTTTCCATGGTTTGATCCTACAGAAGCAATGCCGCATGATGCCTTTTATGATGATCTTCAATTAATTCTCGATAAGTCATTGCCCTATAATTTAAATATCAACACATCCTTACAGTATAGAACCTATCACTTGAAAAAGATTAACGATTATGGAACACGATTTAATTATCATCTTGGATTTGCGAGACAAATATGGACAAAACCAGCGACAACACTTAGCATTACACTTGATAATGCAAATTTTACTTATGGTAGTAAAAATAAAAGTGTTCCTATGGTGCTTCGCGAAAATGTTTATGCATTGAGTGCTTATATTCAGGATCAACCCAATATGGTATTGTCGTATTTTTTGTCCTTTGGTTATCGATTGGATACTGAAAGATCTTTAGCAGGCTATTATATCAATCCAGGTATACAATATACAATGTCTTCACAATGTCAGATTGATGTTGCCTATGCATATTCAAGTGAATCAACCGGAGTCGTTAGCGGTAGTACACAGTCTTTACAAATGGATGTCAACGTAATTTTTTAATTCAGATGCCTAAATCCCATAGTCATCAGGCCAAGACTGTTCTCAAGTTTAAGATTTTTTTAAATCACATTGATTGATGTAATAGTGAACCACAGGGTCATCGGATAATTTCTTCTGGCAAGCTTTAAATTGCTTCCTTGCATCTTCAAATTTTTGATTTTCAAATAATTCAATGCCCTTTGATAGTATTTCTGTCAATTCTTGTTTGAGTTTTTTTTGACGTTTTTTGTCAGCATCAAACACCTCGTAAACAGTTACATTTTCAGACTTCCCTTTTACTTTTACAGTTGCTATTCTACGAATATAAAATCTTTCAGGATGTTGTAATCGCTCTAAAGTATGATGGCTGATCAATAAAGGAACTTCAAATAATTTTGTCAATCCTTCAATGCGGGAAGCCAGATTTACAGAATCGCTAATTACAGTGCCATCCATCCGGTCTTTTCCACCAACAGTACCCAACATGAGAGAGCCTGTATTAATGCCAATTCCAATTTTGATCAGAGGACGTTTTTTACCTTTTCGATGTACATTGTAATCATTGAGTCGTTCAAGCATTTCAATAGCCGCAAAGACAGCATTGTCTGCTACGCCACTAAAAAGTGCCATGATGGCATCTCCAATGAACTTGTCTATAAAACCAAAATGTTCCTGTATGAGTGGTTCCATACGACTCAGAAAGGCATTGATAAATTTGAAATTGTCTTCAGGGGACATTTTTTCAGACATACTTGTAAAATTACGAATATCAGTAAATAATACAGACATTTCTTTTTTGACATAATCTCCGGGGTTAACATCAGTTATTGATTTTTTTTGAAGTATTTGAATGAATTCATGCGGGACAAATCTGGATTGTGCCTGATTTAACGCATCTAGATTTCTGTATAAAATTGCATTTTCAATGGAGATTGCAGCCTGTCCTGTCAATAAATCCAGCATTTTTAAACGATCCTGTGTAAAAGCCCCAGGATTAAGATCATTTTCAATGTAAATCACTGCACACAAGGCATTTTTCCTTCGAACCGGCATGCACAAGACCGATTGAGGTTTTTTTTCGCTAATATACGAATTTTGATTAAAACGACTGTCTAACGCTGCATTATCCAGACAGACCATTTCTTTTGTATGAATGACATAATGAATGATTTCATGGGGGATGTTTATCAATGATTCCAAAGGTGCGTCTTCATCAAACACAGGTGTATCATTATCAACAAAAGAATGAGCCGCAAGATACCAGCTCCCATTGGATTCAAGTAAAACAAAACCAGAGCGTGCGCCAGCATTTTCAACCATAATATCAATAAGTTGTTTTAACAATGGTTTTAAATGGATTTGGCTGCTGATGGCTTGTATGGATTTCATAACACTGGTCGTATCCAGTTGTTGCGACAGTTGATCTTTCTGCGTTTCTGAAAATGTTTCTTTGTTGATCATTTGAGTTGAGGTTCTTTCAGATAAAATTTTTAATAAATCTGAATAGTTGGTCTCAAGCATCCGGGTCAATGCCACAGCGCCCCATCGATAATAATTATACCATGATTCATGCATGTATGTTTTTGCCAGACGTTTTTTATCTTGAGCTAAATAAAATTGAGCCGCGCGTTTATTGGCTAACGCCTGTTCGTTAACATACTGATTTCTTTTAGCAGCATCTATGGAACGATCATAAAAGTCTCCGGCTTTGGTATATTTTTTCAGAATACGATACCATTCTGCTTTAATTAAATAGTATTGCTGTTCATAATTCATTGGCGCAAAACTGGCCCATTTTTTGATTCGTTTCCGATTAATCGTAATTTTTCCCAAATAATCTTTTTGTTTGCTTAGCGGGAGTTGATCATATATGGCAAGCATTGTCAGTGTCTCAAAATAGTAAAAGCACGGAACAAGAGCTGTTCCCATTACACTATCCAGATATTCTTTGGTAATGATTGACAATCGTTGCGCCTGATCATAGTCCTCAAATAAATATGACAATACAAATTTGTGATAATATAAAAGACATAATCCTGTTCTGTCATTAGCATCAATATGGTACTGGAGCATTTGATCTTCATTATAAGCGCTGCCCACTAAAATACATGGATTTTCAGATTGACCGGTAAGATTTAAAATCACCTGATGTAATTGTTCATTATACCGAAGTGGAATGAGTTGCCTGAGCTGTTTAATGGTCTGTGTATTTTTTTGGGTTTCCTTTTCTAATTGGCGTAAATCTTTTCCACTAAAAAAAGAGATCATACAATACAATTCAAGTGAAAAGGCAGCATATTCCCATTTCCCGGTTTCATGCTCAATTTGATAGGCATCCAGTATTGTAGCGAGATTTTCTTTTACGTTTTCTTTCCAATGGCGAATAAATAAATTCACCATATGATGAATCCATGCTGTGGTTTTATGTTCAAATTTTTCCACAATACGGATGGCCAGTTGTCCAAACTCATAACCACGGTCAATTTGTCCAACAAGGGCACACAACAACATACCATATGACATTATAGATGTTGCCGCATAAGGGGAAAGTCCATGTTTAAGTGTAATTTGAATGCCTTTAAATACAAAAAAAGGATATAATTCTGATCGGGTTAAATACACAGGTAACATGATATGTGTAAGAATTCGCATCGAAGCCAGCATTTTTTGATCGGTCATTATGGGTAAGGTGATCATAGATTCGGGGTTTTTTCCTATTAGAAAATATTTGTTTCTTACAAAAGCCATTAACATATCAATTTTACCAGGTTTTTCAGGAATACTGATACCCAATTGTCGCAAAATACCAAATGAAATCTCAACCGCCTCTATCAGTTTATTTTGTGAAATTCTTTCCTGAATTCGAATTTCATAAACAGGCACTTTTTCCAAAAAAGTTTTTGCATGTTCACAAACATCATCTATAATACTGTCCATGTCTTCAAAATTACCTGCCAAATAAGCGATCTCAGCCCCTGCCTGCCGGATTTCATGGGTAAACGTATAATGCTTTTTCCAACCATCTTTTTGGGTTAAATGAATGGCGATACTCATGAACAAAAATGCCTGGTCAATGGCAAACGATTCTCGCGCTTGTTTTCCTGCCATATAATTTACTCTCGCAATGATGAGACGTTGTTTGGGAGTCAGGTCAGGCAATGGTTTACACTGAATATCTTTAACGAATAAATATCCTAAGCCCAGATTCATTTGATTGACAATATCAAATATAATAGGGGTATCAGGATCAATGGATCGGTTTTCAAACATAAAAAAGCCAGTGTTCAGATGAACTTTTTGTCGTTCATTTTCAGGTATTAATGAATATGCAGCCTGTTGAATTCGGTCATGAGAAAATTTATACAGCCGTTCATTAACCGCTACCACAAGATCTTCGATAACTGCATCTTGAAGAAGTTTGATGAGTTGATTCAGTCGAATGTCTGTTATAATCGAAAGCGTTTCTAAAGAAAATTGAATACCGATACATGCCGCCATTATTAAAATTTGACGGTTTTTATCTGGCAATTGTTGTATTTTTGAAGCCATCAATTCAACGATATTTTCACTGATGTTTCTTTGCTGAATGGCATTCATGTCTTGTTGCCACTGACCAGTTGAAGGATCAAATTTAAGTAATTTTTCTGAATGCAGCGATTTGAGAAACTCATTCACAAAAAAAGGATTTCCTCTTGTTTTGTGACAGATAATATCGGCTAATGGCTGTGCAGATTCTGTATTATAACCCAATGTATCCTGAATCAGAACTGAAATTTGTTCAGAATTTAAAGCAGACAGTGCTATTTCTTTGATGGGGATTTGGGCTTTTTTGATTTCATTGATACTTTTCCATAAAGGATGTTTACTGGAAATGTCTTTATCCCGATACGCAACAATAACCAAAAAGTACTGTCGAATACCGGTGATAAGAGACTCGATTAATTTCATTGATGTCGCATTTGCCCATTGAATATCATCTAAAAATAGAACCAATGGATGTTCTTTTGAGCAAAATACCTGAACAAAGTCTTTAAAAACCATATTCAGACGGTTTTGAACGTCTTGTGGTGGCAAATCAGCTATTTTTTTTTGATGCCCAATAATGAGAACAAGATCGGGTAAAATATCAGATAAAACACGCCCATTTTTATGAATAGCTTGTTTGATTTTTTTTTTCCATCGTTGAATACCA
>Ga0272440_1001455_pt1 | contig 19286 bp, 9 predicted proteins | sample SSMMMBAug17_FD_192440 | JGI IMG/M metagenome (GOLD analysis project Ga0272440, IMG submission 192440) | Marine sediment archaeal communities from Little Sippewissett salt marsh, Falmouth, MA, United States - SSM-MMB-Aug17 | ecosystem: Environmental > Aquatic > Marine > Wetlands > Sediment ...
AAATAGTCTGACCGCCTGGAGTTGAAACTCCAGGCTATTCCTGTAACGTCCCTATGGGACTTTAAGTGTTTAGGAATGAACGAAAAATAAGAATCTCATTTTAGTTCCGAACATCTGGAGTCCAAACATTTAGATTTGGTAGACAAGACACTTCAAGTCCCTTTGGGACGACACAGGAATAGCCTGGAGTTTCAACTCCAGGCGTTTAGGCAATTTGGATATAACGTCCTACTTTTTGGGAATGCACCCATTTAAAGTGTCTTTATTTCATCTTCTTCAGTGTCATCCTGGTTCAGAAACGAATCAACAAATATTAAATAATGAGGAACTAATTTTCAGAGCTTTCCAAAGGAAAAAAATTGTTATGTCTGAAAGCAATAATGAACAATCATCATCAGATGCCAGGCAAAAAAATAATAATGATCAATGGCTTGATGAACAGGATCATTTTTTGCTTAAACGTATTTTAAAGTATGAAATGACCACGCAAGAGGAAGTTCAAAAAGGGCTTTCGATCTATTATCAGCAGAAAAAAGAAAAAAAAGCCATTCGGTTGGGTGGCGTTTTGGTTCAAAATGGCATTATTACACAAAATGAACTGGAATTATTTGATACATTTCAAGATATGAACAAAGTGACTGAAATGGATCGCAGTTTTGCAGCGCTGGCTTTGAAAAACAAGCTTGTGACGCTTGAACAGATTAAACTGGCATTTCAGAAACAGGCAGAGCATTTCAAAAAGACAAAACAGATTATTGTGATTGGTGATATTCTTCAAAAATTGGGGATCATGACAACCGCATATCGTGATGCGATTTTATCTAGACAACAACGACTTGACATAAAATATAAAGATACCAGTTTTGGTGCTGTTGCCATAAAAATGGGTCTGGCGACTTGCGATCAAATTGATGATGCATTGGCGATTCAGCAAAAGTTATTCAGTATAACCAATAAACTTCAACTTTTAGGAAACATACTTGTTGATAATAATGTGCTAACTGAAGCACAGACCAGACAGATTTTAAGCCATCAAAAGGAACTCAAACATCAAGCAGAAGAAAGAGAAAAAACACACTCTGAAAAACAAAAAAAGAAACAAAAACAATCGGGCAATACGCAAAAAACAATATTTGATGTTAAAAAATATATCAATATCATCATTAGCAGGGATAAATTTGAAGCGCGCATTTTGCCAATCAAAAGTCTTCCTGCAGAAACCACTCTGGATGACATTCTATTTGCATTATCAGAAAAAAATATCAAATATGGTGTTGTTGACCATTATGAAATTAGAGCATATTTAAAAACTCCTTCCCTGCACAAATCCCCCTGGCTCATTGCGCGTGGTAAACCCCCACAACTTCCTCAACATGAGTCAATTATTTACAAATTTCAAATTATGTTGGAAAATATATCTTGCCGCACTCACAAATCATTAAATCATTTAAGCTGGGATAAATGGCCAAAAGCGAAAAGTGGCGACCTTCTGGCAGAGAAAAAACCGAGTAAAATCGGTATACCAGGGATTAGTGTTCATGCTGAAATAGTCGAAGTTGCGCCACCGAAAACAGTTCAATTGATTAATGGGATCGGCACAAAGTTATCAGATGATGGTGACAAACTGATGGCTGTCAATGATGGTTTAATCTCTTCATATATGTGGAATAAAATTTGTGTACTTCCTGAAAAAATGATTGATGGCGATTTGAATCTAAACAAAGAACCATTAAGGTACAAAGGGGTACTTCATGTAAAAGGCAGAATATCCGGTAAGGCCGGCGTAAAAAGCATCATGATATTCGCTCAAGGTCTTGAAAATGCATTTATTCAGACTGAATCTGATGTTATTATCCTCGGAAATGTTAATCATTCGACTATCCAGGCAAAAGGTCATGTGGTCGCACGAAATATTCGTCATTCAAAAATCGAGGCCTTTGGGTATATTGTAGCCGAACAGAACATTGAGTCATCAATTATTTGTTCAAGTGGACAAGTTTCAGTGTTGACAGGTTCAGTCTCTGAATCAGAAATAAATGCATATAAAGGCATTCTTGCGCACAATGTCGCATCGAATCAGGAAAAACAGAGTATTCTTTCAGTCGGAATTGACAGGCTGGTCAAGACCCGTATAGAAAAAATTCAATCCAAATTACCAATACTGAAACAAAATCTGGACAAATTGAGTCAACGTATGCATGATATAAAAGAAAGTAACCCGCAACTAAATGAAAAAATTAAGAAGTTTTCCACCTTTATTGGTTCCTGCCAGACAAAAATGGATGAATTGGCATCAAATAAAACGATTAACCCAGAAAAAAGATCACTGCAACTTGCAAAGATAGAACAGAAAAAAAATGATGCGCAAAAAGCTATGCAAGATAAAAAGAAACGAATTCAGAAAAATAAAGATCAATACCAACAATGTTTCAAATCACATCATAGTTTTCAAAAACATATCAAAAGTTATAATGAAGAACTTATTACGCTGACCGAATGGTTGGATAATTTTCATGAACCCCCTGGTATCGTAGTTTCTGAAACAATCCAAAAGGGAACAAAAATTGTTTCTGCCAACTGTGAAAAAATTATTGATAAAGATTTTTCACATGTTTATATAAAAGCGGTCCATATGCTAGACGAAGGAACAAAATTTCAGATCGAAGCTTTGTCTGATGCCCCTAATTAAGCGCTTTTGTATAGGATGAAAGATTAATCTCTCCCATTCTTATTTTTAACACTATCCTTATCTAAAAATATTCTACAACTATATTAGGCATGAAAATTGCATAATAGATACATAATCTTCGAATAGAATTTTTATGGCAAGAACAGCGTATGATTGTCATAAATAAACAAATCAAACATAACATATTGAAATTCAGATTATTATAGCCTGATGAAATATATTGATTTTCACGATCAGACATATTTTAGTACCAACAACAGACGGCACGTATTTGTAATATAATCAATATGTTGATTGTTTTTTATAAGGAGGCAGCTATGTTTTTTGTCAAGCGTTTTGGTGTGTTAGCGATTATAATTTCGCTAATTGTTAGTGTACAAGCCTTTGCACAAAGTTGGACAAAAATGAATTCCCCTGAAGGCATATATGGTTATGATATTTTGAGTTTTTCTTCTCAGGATATATATGCTGTCGGATATCAGGGGACGATTATGCATTTTGATGGAAACACCTGGCAGAAAATGTCTACGCCTTATCGTGTGCCAATATGGGGTATTTGGGGGCCTGATTCCAATAATATTTTTGCAGTGGGAGGAAATGGTGTCATTCTTAAATATGATGGCATCAGCTGGGCCAAAATGGATAGCGGAACACGTCAGTGGTTATATGATATTTGGGGGGAAGATAAGAATACAATTTACGCTGTTGGGGCTGGGGTGATATTAAAATATGATGGAACCATTTGGACACATATGATGATTGGTGATGGATTTAAAACATTTTTTACCATTTATGGAAATCATAAAGATGATGTCTATGCTGCCGGTGATTTTAAACGAATATACCATTATAATGGTATTGGATGGACTGAAATTAAGGCTGTTGAATCTGATCAAATATGGGGAATTTTTACATCGGGCATGCATGTTTTTGCGGCTGGCACCCAAATAAATGGCGATAGCACAATATATCATTACAATGGCTTGAAATGGATTGAGACGAAATTTGAAGTTGATTCTGACTTGTGGGGAATCTGGGGAAGTTCTGAAAATGATGTCTATTGTGTCGGGGATTCCGGTCGCATTTTTAGCTTTGATGGTATCAAATGGAATAATGATTCAATAGAAGAAAATATTCGCTTCAGAGGTATACACGGCCAATTGGGAACAGCATATGTGCTGGCTGAAACAGGAACAGTTCTTAAGAAAGAAGCCAGTTATCATATTCAATTGGGACATGTATCCGGGCATGCCGGCGAAACTCTGAGAGTTCCCATTTCACTAACTAATACCAGCATGAACCAAATGGAAGGAATTGATATTACGATTGATTATGATCCCAATATTCTTTCTGTTCAAGCTGCAGAATTGACAGGCGGCATTCTTGCTGAAGATCACTACACCCTTGAAACAGAATTGTCTCAACCAGGACGCGCAATTCTAGTTTTTGGTGCAACAATGAATTGTACTGTTGGATCAGGTATCGTGGCTTATCTGGTTTGTCATGTGCTAGATGATATCGGACGTACCGGTAACTTTACTGAAAATCAATGGAATCAACCCCAATCAATCCTGGTTTCAAAAGCAGAGATTAATGAAAATGTTGCCAGTGTTCATAGTGGATCTGTAACTGTAATGAATTATGCACCGATTATCTCAAATTTTGAAAACATAGAAGTGACAGAAGATCAGGGACCTTTCGATATTCCATTTACAGTGCATGATACTGAAACCGCTGTTGATGCACTTACAATTACTGTTGAAAATACAGGGCCAGAAAATTTCTTTGCAACGCCTGTTACTATTAATGGCATACATGCACAGCGATCTCTCCATTTGGTGCCATCACCCCATGCGTTTGGGCAAATCGAAATAACAGTTTCCATTATTGATGGCATTCATCAAACGCAAAAAACAATTACTTGCACAATAAAGGCGGTTAATGATCCACCAATATTTGAAAAAGGGCCAGATATTTCTATTTTTGAAGATGAAGATCGACAGATTTTCACCAACTGGGCCAAAAATATTTCTTCAGGCCCTCCCAATGAAATCGATCAAAATGTTTCATTCGTTACAACAACCCTGGCAACTGATTTATTTGAAGAATTGCCACAGATACTTCCAAATGGCACCCTCATTTTCAAACCAAAGCCACAAGCTTATGGTATCGCGGAAGTTGAAATATTATTAAAAGACAATAGCGATGGCATATCATCCAAACAATTTTTTATTATTCATATTCAACCCATAAACGACCCGCCTTCATTTACCCCGGGAACCAATATCACAGTGATGGAGGATTCAGGCGCACATGTGATTACAAAGTGGGCAAAAAATATTGTTTCTGGTGATTTGTTTGAATCTGATCAAGAGATTACATTTTCAGTCATACCTGAGAACGCATCATTATTTAATCAATTACCACAAATCAATTTGAATGGAGACCTTATTTTTTCAACCTCTCCTGACAAAAATGGTGAAACTAAAATTTTGATTAACATATCTGATGATGGCGGAAATAATAATGGCGGTGTGAGTATGAGTGACACTTATACATCAGTGATAACAATACGTTCTCTGAATGATCCGCCCACATTTATCAAAGGGGATGATATTACATTGTTTAAAAATGCAGGCTTTCAATCATTTGAAAATTGGGCGACACAGGTTACAGCAGGTCCTGAGGATGAAAAAGATCAGCCAATCCATTTTATTGTTACCAATAATGCCAGGCATCTATTTGACATTCAACCTGCGATTACCCCTAATGGCACAATGTCTTTCAAACCCAAAAGTGATGTGACAGGCGAAGCCCAACTTAGCATTTATATTGAGGATGCGCCAGTAGACCAGACGTCTAAAATAAGTAACGTACAACAATGTCATATCGTAATCATGGAATATCCATCCATTTCTGGCAAGGTTACATATTTCAGTAATGAGCAACCAGTTAGAAACGTTACATTAATGCTTGAAGGTGAGCATGAATATCAAACCCAATCTGATGAACAGGGACAATATATGTTCACCAATGTTTTACCTGGAACATATTTGCTTACAGCGAAAAAAACTGATGATTTACAAGGACTTTCTGGTACTGATGCATCCAGCATTTTCCGGCATGCATCAGAAAGATACGCATTGAACTGCTTTGAGATGATTGCCGCAGATGTCACGCAAAGCGGGAGAATTGGTGGAACCGATGCCTCTCGCGTGGCCAGATATCGTGCTGGCCTGACGTCCTGTTTAAACGACAATTGTTTGGAATGGGTTTTTACACCTGCCAGCACATATCCCAGATTCTTTTTGACTGAAGGGGCAATCGTGGACAAAGATCAGTGCCAGGAATGGCCACCCATCGCATATTCTAAAGGAATGCATCTATATCAGGTAAAGACGTCTTTAACCCATATGAATTTCATTGCTTTTCGATTGGGAGATACGACTGGAAACTGGACACCCGATATTTTATCAGAAAAAAGAAGTCTGATGAATCATTCAACAGAAGAAATCGATACGATTGATAATGGTAGTATTCTCATTCCTTTGGAAATTGACACGATTGAGACAATCTCAGGCATTGATTTTTCAGTTACTTATAATGCAAACCGGTTGCGCCCCCTTGGGATCACCTTTGAAAATACTGTTCTGGATCATAGTATGTATGATATCCACTTGAATATGATGCAACCCGGTATCCTTACAGGTGTTATTTCGGCAACCAGGGATTTGATAACCGCACAGGGGATTTTGCTATATTTGAAATTTCAAAGGATTGATCAAAAAGAAGACAATCTTGAAAACGATGTTCACGTTTTCGTCAATGAGTTTACGTGCAACGAAAAAAAGATTCCGCTAAAACGTTTTCTTTTGCGAAAGGTCGATACAAAAACGTCTACTGAAGAAGCTTTAACAGAGCAATTACGTCGTTTTGATATTCATATGGATAATAAAAAAGGGCTAGAGGAGGCTATTGATGCTTTGCGAAGTATTAGTGATTATTAAATCCATAGGAATTCTCTGAAAATAACTTTCCCATTCTAGATATTGTTCGTTTTGAGGTAATTGTACTGTAGAGACGTAGCATGCTACGTCTCTACACGACCTTATTTTTTTGGACGATCAAGAAAAATGAGTATGTTATTTTCCGAGCATTCCTAAGGAATGCTCTAAAAATAAGTTCCCCATTTAAAAAAATGTTCATCGGGGTTTTTGTTCTGTAGAGACGTAGCATGCTACGTCTCTACGTGCCAAACAATTATATGTTCAAGATATATGGGGAAGTGATTTTCATAGCATTCCTAAGTCTCTACGAAGCTAAACAATTATATGTTCAAGATAAGTGGGGGAACTTATTTTTCAAGTATTCCTTACATGACTCTATGATTAGAATTATCATTGGCCGTTCAGGCAATAAATATAAACCAATCAAGGAAGATTTATCATGAATAATTTCGTATTTATTAAAACAAAAAAAGTTTTTAATCTACAAATCAATAAGTTATTTTTCATTTTTATTATCAGTTGTTTCTTATCAAGCTGTACGCAATTAAATGAAATAAAACAAGGGGTTACAGGCATAAACCAGGCATTGATAGAAAGTTCTGCATCTTTAGAAACGAAAAAAAAGAAAGACAGCAAGGTCAAAAAAGCTGATATAAAAAACAAAAAAAAGGCTGATGCGAAAGCTGACAGGCACACATCAAGTATGGAAAAATCAACTGTACAAATGAATGCGCTTGGAAAACATTCTTCAATAATTAGAAAAATGGGGGGAGTTTCTGTATTAACCAGAGATTCTGAACCTGATATTGAAATGGAAACAGGAAAGTCATTTAAAATGCCAATGAAATTAATATATCAATATGCTGAATTCGCAGATATTGTTGGTAAATCTGATGATACAATTAACGCATATTTCAATAAACTTGATTATAATGAATTTCAAATAAAAGAGATAGCGGATTATGGCTTAAAATATTTAATGTTTATCAATGACACCTGTCAATTTATTGTGATTAGAGGAACAAAAAATTTCAAAAATGCGATGACTGATCTTATGGCAGTACCATGGTATGATAAACAATTAAAAATCTGGATGCATTCCGGTTTTAGAAATGCAGGCAATGCATTATTTAAGGAGATAGAAGCAGAAGGGATAGACAAAAACAAAAAATTTGTTATCGTTGGACATTCCCTTGGCGGCACAATCGCTTGTATCTTAGGTATTCATTTATTTAGGAATGGATATAAATTAAATAAAATAGTTACTTTTGGACAGCCGAAATTTACTGATGAAAAAGGCGCACATAAATATCGAATGTTACCAATTATAAGAGTTGTCGGAAGTCAAGATATCATAACAATTTTACCCCCCACTACTGATATCGTTGTTTTTAGTCATTTAGGGCTTAAGATTCTGGTCGACAAAAAAAATATACAGTACGAAAAAGTTGGCAGTGCATTTAATTATAAAGATGATGTTGTATTACCACGAAATCCTGATTATATAACAATACTCCAGTCATATACCCACCTTATGAAATCATATTTCGAAAAGTTAAGGCCACATATGGAAAAAAATATAAAAATTAATTTTGAAAATAAACATAACTGGTTATCTAAAAAACCCATCCCGCAAACATAAATATAATTTGAGTCTGTCTTTTATTACCTTCAATACAAGGAGCGTCTATGAGTCAACCTGTGTATAGAGTCGTTTTTGTTGAAATTGAAGATAAAGATAAATATGCTAAAAATATTGATAGATTAGCAAGTATTTTTCACACAAATAAGGATAAAATTGAAAAATTATTTGTAAATGAAAATCAGGTTATTAAAAATGGTTTATCTCTGGGGAATGCCCTTAAGTTGAATGAATTATTTCGTAAATATGGGATAAATACGCGCACTGATCCGGAAGCAGAAATAAATGTTTCTTCGAATGAAGAAAAAAGTCTTAAAAATGAGTCTGAAATATTTCAGCGGGAAGATCTCATAAAAAATTTTCCACCAAACCTACCTTCATCTATTTATAAAAAATTCAATCTTTCCTGGTATTCATTTACCATACTCCTGGGAATTTTTTTGATGATTTTTTCGGTCATCAGTCATCAGTTTTCTTATTATCGCATAACGTCAAGCGTCATTAAAAAGTGGAAAAAAAATAAGGTAAATCCTCATATAATTGAAATAATAGAGAAAAAATATAATCGTCAATACAAAGACGATAAAGACATGATCGCAGATCTGGAAAAATTTAATAATAAAAAATTTACACCATTTCAGCGTTTATGGTTATATCAATACGCTCATTATGGTGCGGTGTTTAGAATGACCAATGCACTTTTTGAGGAGTTTATTGAAAAAGTTGATGTTCAAAATCATGAAAATATTGTTGAATTTCTTGGAAGTGAATATTCTGATGAAGAGGACTTTATTAATAGTTTAAAAACCATTTTTGGGATAGGTGGAATCGTTACATACCGGGCACTGGCTTCGAAAATTGCTTATAAATATGCAACATATAAAATTAACAACAAATTAATATCACAATTAAAATATGGCCCTGATTTTGGTAATATCATTAAACGAACAAAATGGATTAGAGGAGAAACATATCTGATAAGTGAGGACTTTATTGATTCATTACAGCCAGTCCTTGGAACTTTGCTGACAAAAGAAGAAGAGAAAAAAATTCTTAAACATTCGATAATGTTTTCTGACTTGTCCAATTGGAAAATTAAAGAGACGCTATTTCAGGCAACGCAAATGCCCATTTTAATAGTATATATAATTATTTTCTGGCCAATGTTTAGAAATCTTTTTGCCGGTGTATTACTGTCTTATCGGTCAATGCTCTCGATGAATCATCAAAAATTTAACGAAATGATTCACAATTTAATGACGCCAAACTACAATCGAGAAGCTTTAATATTTATGATGGGCGCCCTTATAGGATATTTAATTTTTCAACCCTGGCGTTATGGTTTTTCATTAATAACCATTTATTTATTTCTGGTCGAAGGCCTTTTGTTTGGTTTTGCATTATGGTACATATTTAAACTGTCATCCTGTTTAATCTTATTACGAACAATAAACCATATGCCGCTAACACTGAATATATTTAAACCTCTCGCTTTAGAATCTGTTGCTCAATGGAGTTTTGGGATCACTTTATTTGTTATTGGCCTGGTGACCTTAAGTTCCTGGACAACCATAAATTCGGATAATCGTTATCATATTTTGTATACATTCTTACTTTGGGGTAATATTTTTGTATTTTATTTGAGCATGTGGGGAACTCATCGTGCAATGAAAAAAGCTAAAAATAATGAGTTAAAAGATATTGGAGAACAGTTAGAAATTGTATATATTGAGATGAAAAAGAGAATTCATAAAAACGAGTTAGATGTTGTTGATAAATTAACAAACGTTGTAAACAATATTCTCGCCTATGAAAGAAGAATTAAAGAAGCACCTGTTTGGCCACATAATTTTTCTACAGTGAGAAAGGTTATCGCTTCAATTTTATTACCCATTATTATTTCTTATAAAGATAAAATCGCTTCAACATTAGAAGATTTGGCGTTATTTTTTGAGATAATTTAACTTGATGTCCACGTTTTTTAGATTTGACTTCAAGCAAAATCTACCGAAGCGCTTTCCCAGGCTCTGCCGGCTTTTCTGGGAACCTTTTTTTTAGTGGAGTTCAAGTAATACTTGACTTTTTATAAGATCATTCAATTGTTTTGGCTTTTTTTCCTGAATAAAAATTCGATCCGGTGAAATATGATAATTCTCTACCAACGCATTTCTAATCCTCACCATACGTTTTAATGCCAAAGCATTCAGGTCTTCAGATACAATATTTATTGTTGACAACAAGGTCGGTTCCAAGGAGGCACGATTTTGGAATTCTTGTGCCGGCAATTTTTTGAAATACGACGCATAAAGTTTGATTAAATAGCGATCATATTCTTTACTTGTCAATCGGGAATGGTGACGATTTTTTTGTGTTTCTGACAATGAAGCCTTTTCTTTAAATTTTAGCAATTCCAACTCCTTTTTGAGTCGAATGCGTTTTAAAGCTTTTTGTTCTTCGTCTGCATTTAAATGAGAAAACAATTGCAACTTTAACAATGGCCGATCATTCATCATTTTTGAAATATGTTCAATCTTTTTTAAACCATGTGTGTTAAAATCTGACTGACCATAGTCAAAGGTAATATAATTGATATCTTCACCATAGCCATATAAAGCACTAAGAAAGGAAAAAGGTGACGTTACCATACGTTCCATAAGATTTTTTATTGTCTGCAAAATAACATTTTTGAGTGAAAAATTAAGAGAATCAAGCTGCCCCTTAACAGGAATATCAATGCTGATTTTGCCTTCCCTGTCTTTTAAAAGGGCTAAAGCGAATTTTATAGGAAGAGAAGGAATGGTCGCTTTTTCATTTTTTTCACCCAATTCCAGTTGATTAATCATCACTTTATTCGTTGAAACCAGTTGATTGCCGAAAACATTGTAGTCAAGAATCAGTGTCAACTGCCCTTTATCAATTGGATATCCAATATAATGACTGCTATATGGTGTAAAGACAGGTACTTCTATTCCATCAAACCGCAAATCAACTTTCAAAGACAATGGCTTTTGAAAGGGTGTCAGTTGGCCAACAATCTTCAAGTGAGATAAATCATTAAATGCGCCATTTAAAACGAAATCCATTGACTTGGATTCTTCTTGATTAAATCCCAGTACCTGTCCATTGAGTTGGGACATATGCGCATGAAACACAGGGGTCATTGTTAAATCGACAAAACGAATGGTACTGTCTTCCAAAATAATTTTACGAACAATCAGGCGTTGGAAAGGGGAGGCCTTTGATACAGATGTTTCTGTTGTTGCTTGACTCAATTGATCTCCCTGCTGCGTTGTCCGAGTTAATTTTTGAGATTCAGATGGCAACGTTTCTGTTGAATGATTTTTCAATATAGACAGCCAGTTTAAACGACCATTGGTTTGAAGAAACAATGGCGCTTTTAAATGACGCAATCTGATTTCATCAATATCAATATAATGGGGAAAAAGGCCGCAATTAAATTTTTTAATTTGCAATTGTTCCCATACCAGGCGTTCATTTCTTTTTACAGGTTCTCTAAAAGCCATATGATTCAATGCAACAGTTCCTGATATTTCAGTATGAGGGATATTATTCTTTTGGAGAATGGAAGATTCCATCTGCAAAAAAAGACGACCAGTTTCAAGGTGTCCATTAACGAATGGGTCTAAATAGGGTTGAATCATGGATATATCCAGATCATCTATCTTTATCTTTCCCTTCCATTTCAAGGGTTTCAGTTCCAATGATCCGCCCAGATCTATTTTTCCATGAGGTAAGATATTGGTTTGAAAGTCAATTTCAGGAATAACTTGTTTCGTCAGGTCAATCTGTTCAAGTTTTAAATGAATATTTTGTAATTCTGTTTGAAAGGATTTATTTAAGGATTCATCAGTAAGTGTTATATGTCCATTCTCAATGATCACTTTTTCAATTTGAATATCAGGAGAAAGTGATTTTTTAGATTTTGTTGTCAGTGCCGATTTCTTTTTTGTTTCTGGTTGTTTTTTCAAAACTGGAATACAATTCAAAGATTGATTGTTGCGCCGGGTAACCTGAATGTTGGGTTGAGTTATCTTTACCGATGACACATTTAGTGTAGATTGAAGCGGTTTACTTTTAAAATTGATTTCAAGCTTTGGGAATTTAACCAGCGGTATTTTGTGATTGTCTTTCAAAAGAAAATCATGCACAAGAACGTGGCCATGAGCCATCACATCGGGTACGTTATCTTTGATTTCTAATGACAGTCCGATATTGGCATTTAAAATTGCTTTTGCCAATTCCCAATCAATAATGTTGCTGATATAAGGTTGGTAAAAAGAAAGATCTCCTTTAGTACATCTTAAAATCATTTTGGCTTTTGGGGTCTTTTGGAAAATATTGGCCTGAATATGAGCATTTAGGCAAAGCGCGTTCAGTTTTAAATTTATATTGATCTTGGCATGTTTATCTGGTGCATCCAAAAAATTTGACAGATGATGAATGCTAAAATTGAATTGTTTCACTTGATGTTTGATATTTTTTGGTTTGTCAAAGAAATCTGCCGCAGCATCAATAATATTTAGCTGTTTTAAATTAAATGAAACAGGAAGTTTATCAAACCGGACGGGTGTTCTTTTCACATTTGGTTCAGGCGCTTCAGGAGGTGTCTTATCAGATTGGGGAACGATATCTGAAAAATTAAAGTTTTTTTCTGAAAACATGACAGCATTGACATAAGGCTTTTTTAAAGACAATTCATCAATGATGATCCCCATTTGAAACAAAGAGATCCACGACGCATTCAAATACAATTCATCAAATGCAATAAAAGGGAGGTCTGATTCTTTTTTCAGAATATTTAATTTTTCAAGACGTAATTCAAGTGTAAAAGGATTGAAATCAACATCTTCCAACAAAACTGTTCTTTTGGTAAAAGAATGAAGATTTGAAATTAGTTGACGTTCCGCAACGTAAGGAATTGCTGTCAACATCGCGATAAAGAAAAAAAATGCACTCAATAACCAAAAAAATGTTTTTTTATTTATCATGATAAAACGATTCAATTTTTTCAACAAATTGGATAAATCAGAAATAATTATGTCAGGTAATACGTTTAAAGGGACGTTCCTTGATAAATTGATGACAAAAATGAGAAATCAATTTATCAAAAAACATCCCCTAAAAAACCCAAGTCTTTAGGGGATATAAACGATTAAGTAAAAATTTTCAACCTTGAGGACAACCGGATGCACAGTTACAGCCCTCAGTCTCACAATCAGCTTGTTTCTGAGGGGGAGTGTTGCTGATACCAACAATTTCAACCTCAAATGTCAGTGATTCGCCTGCAAGGGGATGATTCAAGTCCACACTAAAATCATCATCGCGTACTTCAGTGATTGTGCCAGGGATTTGTTGGCCATTTTGGGCTTGAAGACCAATTATTTGTCCGGGTTTCGGATCCACTTCAGGCGGCAGATCAGACTTAGCAAAACTCTGCGTCAAGCTTTCATCACGTTCTCCATAAGCTTTATCCGGTGCGATGGTAAATGTTTTTTTCTCATTTAACGTCATCCCCATTAAATTTTCTTCTACACCTTTAATCACCTGCCCCTTTCCCATCTGAAATTCAAGCGGCTGCCGATCGGCACTTGTATCAAATACAGTACCATTGTCTAACGTTCCCTTGTAATCAACACTTACAAACAAACCATTTTCTATGTTTGACATAAACTCTCCTTGATTAAATTATTTATCAATGCGATCCTATACCAAAGCATAAGCACGAATCATTAAAAGTCAAACACTATTTAGATAGTTTACAGTTTCCGCACTGTTTGTGACAAGACGAATTTTTGTTCATTTTTTTGAAAATACCTTTCAAAAATGTTGCCTTTTTTTTGAAGGTTTGTCATATTGATATGGATATCGCATTCAGTTGCCAATAATGTATGTATTTATGAAATCAATACACCTTATTACGCCATATTATCGAGAAAATCGCCTGCTCATCGTTTTGGGGCTGATCACACTGATCATAGTCGATTTTTTACAGCTGTTTATTCCACGAATCATAAAGTGGGCAGTTGATGACTTAACAACCTTATCTATTGATCATCAACAATTACTTTATTATGGATTATATATCTTCTCCATCGGTGTGACGATTGCTGTTTTAAGATATATCTGGCGATTTTGTTTGTTGGGAACATCCCGAAGAATTGAAGAAGGGCTTCGCAATCGCCTTTTTATCCATATTCAAAAGCTGTCGGCATCCTATTTTATGAAAATGAAAACAGGTGATCTAATGGCCCATGCGACAAATGATATCAGTCATATTCGCATGGCCAGCGGAATGGGTTTGGTGGCACTGACTGATACTGTTGTCTTGGGGATATCGGCAATTGGTTTCATGCTGTTTATCAATGTCAAATTAACCTTGCTGGCACTAATTCCCATGCCGATGATCATTTTTGCTTCAAAATATTTTGGACGAAAACTGCATAAAAACTACCAATCGGTTCAAGCCGCTTTTGCAGATATGACAGAAATAATTAGAGAAGGATTTGCAGGTATTCGAATTATAAAATCCTATCATAAGGAACATAATGAAATAGAACGTATTTCCAATATTTCTCTGTCATATATTCACAACAATATCAAACTGGCTAAAATAACAGCCGCCTTTTTTCCCATGGTGCTTCTTTTTTCAAATATCAGCCTGGTCATTATCATTGGAATGGGTGGACGCCTAACCATTATCAACGCAATCACAGCCGGTGATTTTGTGGCATTTATCAATTATCTGGCCTTATTAACCTGGCCAATGATGGCCTTAGGTTGGTTAACCAATCTCATTCAACGTGGAACAGCATCTCTTGATCGGATCAACAAGATTCTCGAAACATATCCAGATATTTCTCAATCACCGGAAGCAGTATCTCTACCAGGATATTTCGGTGACATTGTTTTTCAAAATGTTCATTTTTCCTATCAACCTTCATCAGAACCCGTGTTGTCAGATATCAACTTACAGATAAAAGCTGGCATGACCACAGGCATTATTGGACCGCCAGGTTCTGGTAAAACAAGCCTACTAAACCTATTACCCAGGTTATATGATGTTCAAAAAGGTCGCATTCTTTTTAATGGCATTGATATCAAAAATTTGTGTTTGAATGATTTAAGAGCCCAAATTGCGTTTGTTCCGCAAGAGCCTTTCCTATTTGCAGGCACCATTTGGGATAATATTACTTTTGGTCGTCACACCAGTGAAAAAAAAGTAATTGATGCCGTTCAATCAGCCGCTTTACTTTCTACGATCAATTCTTTTCCAGATCAATTCAAAACAATTGTTGGCGAAAAAGGGGTCATTCTCTCTGGTGGTCAAAAACAGCGTATTGGCATTGCAAGGGCTTTTTTGTCTGATGCATCTGTTCTGATTCTGGATGATCCTGTCAGCCAGGTGGATACAGAAACCAGCAGCCAGATTATTGAAACATTTCAACAACTGAAAGGCCAAAAAACGATTATCATTGTTTCACACAGAATTTCTGCCATTCGTTGTGCAGATCAAATTATCGTTTTAAAAGATGGTCATATTGTGTCATGTGGCTCGCACGATACATTAATAAACCCTTTACCAGGTGAAAATGATTATTATGCGAAAGCATTTCATCTTCAAGAGATAGAGGACAAGTATCATGCGTTATGATTATGGCTATTCTGAAGAAAATCAAATGGGTAAACATTATGATATCAAATTGATACGTCGTCTAATTCCTTATGCTGCGGCCCATCGGTATTTATTTTTGTTCATTGCGGTATTAACCATCGCCATCACATTGATTGATCTTTCCATTCCCTATATTACCAAAATTGCCATTGACACCTATATCGTTCCGCAAGAAAACAAGGATTCCCATCGAAAGGTGCGCAAAAAAAAATTAATTGTGCATCTGGAAGATCCCTTATTGCAAAATATTGTTCTTCAATATCCAAAATATTTTACGCAAGATAATCAAACCGCATTTATTGCATATGAAGATCTAAAATATTTGAATGCCAATGACTTAAAATTACTTCGCAAAAATGATTTACAGGGCGTTCTGATCATATCAATTCTTCTGTTGAGTCTTGTAATTGGAAACTACCTTTTAAATTTTCTGCATGGCATCATACTGGAAAGAACAAACCAGCGGATTATGCATGACATCAGGCTCAGTATTTTTTCCCATATCCAAAGTTTGAGACTGGATTTTTATACAAAAAATCCAGTTGGACGACTGGTTACGCGTGTGACCAATGATGTTCAAAACATGTACGAGGTTTTCAATTCTGTTGTGGCATTTATATTTAAAGACATCATGCTGTTATCCGGAATTACGATGGTACTTCTTTCTATTCATATAAAACTGGCACTGATCACGTTTATGGTATTGCCTGTGGTTCTTTTGTCATCATCTGTATTTTCAAGCAAAGCAAGGGATGCTTTTCGAATGATGCGCATTAAAATTGCCGAAATCAATACACGTTTTTCTGAAACGATCAATGGCATGCATATTATTCAGATGTATCAGATGGAATCTGACAATGAAAAACATTTTCGACAATTGAATCATGAAAACTATCTTGCAGATTTAAGACAAATAAAAGTCTTTGCGCTCTTTATGCCGATGATAGAATCTTTGGGAATAATTGCCATTGCCATTGTCATTTATTATGGTGGAAACAGTTTGCTGAAAAATACGATTTCTTTAGGAGCTCTGGTGGCTTACATTTCATATATGAAAATGTTTTTCAAGCCCATACGTGATATGGCAGAAAAGTACAATATTCTTCAAAATGCAATGGCATCAGCGGAAAGAATCTTTTCTATTTTAGATACAACCGCCAACGATATTGAACAGCAAAAACTTCCTGATGCTGAAAATCCCATTCCAGTCATACAGAAGATCGTTTTTGACGATGTGTCATTGGCCTATGTTTCCGAAGAGCTTGTTTTAAGAAATATTTCATTGACAATATCAGCTGGAAAATCAATCGCCCTGGTTGGTTCAACTGGCGCAGGGAAAACATCACTGGTCAATCTGATCATTCGATTTTATGATCCCACAAAAGGAAAAATTTTAATCAACCAATTGGATTTAAAACATATTGCGCCATATTGGATCCGATCAAAAATAGCATTGGTAACGCAAGATCCTTTTCTTTTTTCTGGAACCATTCGAGATAATATTGAAATGGGTAATCCAAACCTTTCAGAATTACAGCTGAAAAGAATTGTTGCACTTGCCAGATGTCAATCAATCATTGCACGATTTCCTGATGGTGTAAACACTGAAGTTGCTGAAGGCGGGAAATCATTATCCAGCGGACAGCGTCAGCTTATTTCCATTGCCAGAGCATTTGCAAGTCAGCCAGAAATCATTATTCTGGACGAAGCAACATCTTATATAGACGCTGAGACAGAACAAAATATTCAAGCAGCGCTGACCGATTTGATGAAAGGCCGAACAGCAATTATTATTGCGCATCGCTTATCAACTGCACGCATGGCGGATACGATTTATGTGATGCACCGAGGGAAAATAATCGAAAGCGGGAGCCATATGGATTTGATGAATCAAAATGGGTTTTACTATAAATTAAATCAAGATTGATCAAAAAATAATCATGCAAAAGAACATGTCGAAAATACCCGACAACAAGAAATCATACAGATCATGGCGATATTGTTCTTTTGTTTTGAAAGATACTGCGCATTCACTACGACATAAAAAAGTTTCCAAGTTGCCAAATAGCGAGCCATCAAGTCTGGGACAGCTAGTCATGCATGGCCTTTTCAAATAGTTTCGTATCAATCAATTGATCAAACGCTACAGATTTCATAATCCATTTAATTTTTGTCGCCTGTTCCATGATTGTTTTTATATATGCTATTTCTGGAAGTGATGGATTAAAATGAATATTGCCCTTTCGCTGGATCAACGATTGAATAACGATTTCTTTTGAGAGATCGAAATATTTTTTTTGAATGATCGCTATTTGCATGGCATTTGTTTTTGTAATATCGTTTTCAATATAATTGCACGCATTGACCATACTTGTTATCCATTCAGACATCGCATCAGGATGATCATTTAACATTTTTTTTGAAAGAATAAGCATTGTTGTGGGTTGATTCATTTCAAATAATTGTTTTTCAATGGGGTGGGCACCGGCTTCTTTTTCAGCAATACTGCCCCAAGGCTCTGGTAAGTAAAGGGCACTTAATTTTTCGTTTTTCAAGTCTTCAACTGCTGTTTCAAAGGTGATACCAATACCTTTGAAATCAATTCCAAAATTCATACCTTTGCTTTCCATAATTTTCATTAAAGAAAAAGCTTCATAAGAATCCAGTCCGGGAATACCAATCATTTTGCCGTGCAATACGTTGATATCCCCATCAATTGCAGAAACCATACAGGATCCGCCTGAGTGAGTTGTACCAATTAGTTTTATTTGACACGTCTTGCAGTCATATTTGCTTGAAGCGATTGACAAAATAATTGGTACAGGAATTGATGCTGCATGGACTGCACCAACACGAATTGCCGCTTCAACTGATGTAAAAGATTTAAATTTGATAAGCTCAACATCAATTTTGGTATAATTTAATCGATCATTCTCGTAAGAAATGACTATTGGAAGTTGTGGAAGTAAAGGAAGATAGGCCACGCGTAATTTAACAGGCTCTTGTGCCAAAACGATAGACATCGAAAATAGATTGAACAGACATATCAATAATACTCTTTTCATAATAATTCTCCTTAGGAATACTTGAAAAATAAGTTCCCCACTGGAGCTGAAGCTCCAGGCTATTTATGTGTCGTCCCTAAAGGGACTTATAGTGTCTTTTTGATTAAACACTTCAAGTCCCTTTAGGGACGACACAGGAATAGCCTGGAGCTTCAGCTCCAGGCGGGCGAACATTTTTAGTTGATTTTAC
>Ga0272440_1001456_pt1 | contig 19282 bp, 16 predicted proteins | sample SSMMMBAug17_FD_192440 | JGI IMG/M metagenome (GOLD analysis project Ga0272440, IMG submission 192440) | Marine sediment archaeal communities from Little Sippewissett salt marsh, Falmouth, MA, United States - SSM-MMB-Aug17 | ecosystem: Environmental > Aquatic > Marine > Wetlands > Sediment ...
CCCTCTACGGAATGTTTGTGAATGTTTGGGATTATTGTGACGTATAGGTTTACAAGTGTTGTTTTTTTTTTATTTACTTGGAATAATAAGAATAGATAGAAAAACAAATATTTGTAAATTTATGCAATAAAAAAAGTAATTTCAGTTGACAAATTTAAATATCCATAACAATATAATCCGGTAAAATTACTCATCAACTTAAAAATCTAAATAATTGATAAGTTCAAATAATTGATAAGTTCGATCGTCAATCAACAACTATTTATAAACAAAAGGTGTTAAAATGAATGCTAAACTGAAATTGATTCATGTTTTATTCTTGTTGTTCATCATTTTTTTATTTCCTGTTATTTCATCAGAAGCAAATAATCAGGGGAATAATTCTGCTAACAATGTATTGATGAGCCAAACGCAGCTGATCAAAATGGTCTGTGAAAATAATTTTGATATTATGTATCAACATTATGATCTTGAATTGGCCATTGAGCAGATAAACAAAGAACAGGCAATCTTTGAACCCAAGTTAATAGCTTCCTATACTCACCAGGATAGCCTCAGCCCAAACACTGCTGAAGAATACTATGACCGCCAATGGCAAGATAAATTTCAGGAAAGAATTAGCTCATATCAATTGGGTATTTCAGGACTTTTCCCAACAGGTACATTATACAGTTTCAATTTTTCAATAGATGAAGTTGACAATGATTTGATTGATACACGATATCCTGACAATACTGAATCAGAAGCATCGTCAAATATAGGTATACAACTGACGCATCCTTTTTTGAAAAATGGTGGGAACAAAATAACAGAAGCAAAGATTCAGATTGCAAAATTTGCCAGAGATATTTCATACCAGGCTTATCGCCAAAAAGTCATTGACATTGTATATAGTGCTTTAAATGCTTATTGGGAACTGTATTATACATCACAACAATATGACATCTATAAAGATTCTGTTCAGATCGCTACTGATCTGCTTCAAACCTATCGAGAAATGGTTGAAGTTGGAAAAGTAGCAGAAACAGAGTTATTTGAAATTAAATCTGGTTTAGCGCTTCGACAATCACTACTGAGTGCTGCCCACGAAAAGCTTAAGACTGCTCAAAATAATATTTTACAACTTTTGGGGAAATCACGTAATACAGATAAAGAAACTTATTATACCCCAACAGATAAACCGGTTTTTTATGAAATATGCGATAGCATTAACCCGGTCGAAGTGCTTGATCAGGCAATCATGTATAATCCCAGGTATCTTTCTGGTTTAGAAAATATCAAAAAACAAAATATTCATATTGATTATGCAAAAAATCAATGTCTTCCTGAGCTTAATTTCAAAGCAACTGCGGGAGTGAAATCACTGGATAAGCATCCGGAAATGTTTTTTAAAAATCTTTGGAACGATAATGATGAAAGCTGGTCAATTGGTGTTGAATTCAAGCTACCCCTGACCGGAAATTTGGATAGCAACAGTGAGTTGAGAATGAGCAAAATAAAAAAAAGACAGGCTTCTTTAAGTTTTCAGGCAATTAAAGTGGATTTGGAAAATGAAGTTGATAATAGTATCCAACGAATAAACAGTGCAAAAATTCAAGTCGATAGACACCAAGAAAATGTAACTCTTAAACAAAAAATCATGAACATTGAGATGAATAAACTTGAAGGGGGAAAGAGTAATATCATGGAAGTTTTAGAAAAAGAAAAAGGGCTGAACCAGGCTAAAAATGGGCTTCTTAAATCCATTGTTAACATGGAGTTAAGCGGCATTGCTTTAAGAAAAATCGATGGTACGCTAATTGAACGATATGGTGTTGAGATTGAAAAAGAAAATACGAAAATAGATTCATTATGATACGATTAAATCTAATGATACAACTCTTTTTATTGATGTGTATATTTCAAATTTATTTCAATGGGTATGAATGTAATCAAGCTATTGCTGAAGATCTAATCCCACATGAATTTAAAGGTGTAACAGAGCCCGTGAATGAGGCTGTTTTAAGTGCTTCAGTTGATGGAACAATTAAAGAGATTCTGGTTAAAGAAGGTGATTGGGTTCAAGAGTCAGATCCCGTTATACGGTTTTATCGAAGAGAACAAGAACTTGAAGTGACGTTGCGATATAAAATGTGGAAAAGTAAATCTGCTATTGATGCAGCAAAAGTTGAAGCTGATAATATTCGATCTTTGTATGAAGCCTCAAAACAACTTTTTGAAAAAAACCATTCTGTCAGTAAAGAAGAATTGACACGACTTAAAATTCGATATGATCAGGCAAAGTTTAAACAAATAGAGTTGGAAATTAAAGAAGAGCAAGAGCGAATTCAGTATGAAATTGCAAAAGAACAACTATCAAAACGAATATTGTATGCGCCTTTTCATGGTGTTGTCACCAATATTTATACGCATGCTGCTGAAAGAAGTAAATCAAACCAACAATTAATTAAATTGGTCAATCCCAAAATATGTTATTTTAAATGTAATGTTGAAGAAGGTTTTGCTGAAAAAATTCGAACCGGTCAAACCGTTGAACTACATATCCAATCAGGCAAAGCAACAATTAAAAGACAAGGAGAAATTATCTTTGTATCGCCTGTCGTCGATCCCGCCAGTGGTTTATTAAAAGTTAAGGTGATGTTTGAAAACAAAGATCTTTCTATTCGCCCTGGTATTTCAGGAAGTATGATCATTCCTTAAACACCTAAAATTAGCTTCAACAATAACACATGGAAACACGTTTTTAACCAGAATCAATTCCCCCACTTATATGGTTTTAAATTGTATATCAAGCGCCTGATCATCAAAGGTTATCAATGCATATCCGCCATCAGAGAATAATCCAGGGTTTACCGCTTTGGTTCGCCCGATTGTATCCTCTCCCCTCGCTTCATGAATATGGCCGCATAGGAGTATATCAGGTTGATATTTTTCAATAAATGCTAAAACCGCTTTGCTTCCAACATGCACACCGCCAGAAATGAGATCTAAGGTTGTGCCAAAAGGAGGATCATGAGTGACCACCAGTTTATGTTCCATGTGTTTAATCTGTTGCCACGCATTTTCCAGCCATTCGCCTAACTGATCATCTGAAACTTCTCCAGGCGTTTGAAAAGGCGTGGGAGATGACATACCAACGCCCATAATACCAACACCTGAGCATAATTCAATGCCTTTACAATGAATACCGATGGTTTCTTGTTCCAGATAAGAATGGATATCTGATTTGTCCATATTTCCGACTTGTGCATAAATGGTTGAGTTCTGTTGCGCAATTTGGGTAATCATTGCAGCGGCCTGCTTGCTATCTCCCATGTTGGTGAGATCACCATGAATAATGATTGCGTCAATATCCTTAATTTCAGGAATGTGGTTGATCTGTGACGCATTGTCATGAATATCACCAATACCGATCCATTGTTTCATTTTTGTTTACCTTTCTATCAATTGAACAAAATATTAATGTTATCCTTTAGGATCAAAGATATCTCTAAGAGCATCACCAATTAAATTCCAGGCCAAAACGAATAAAATAATACATCCGCCTGGGAAAAAAATGGTGTACCAGTATTTAAATGGTGCATCCGGCGGTCCTACAATATAATTCCTAGCCAGTGCAACCATTTGGCCCCAATCAGCATATCCTTTAGGGGCCCCTAACCCAACAAAGCTCATAAATGATGCCATAATAACAATCGATCCCATTTCAAGTGTCCCCATAATCAGAACAGGATAAATAGTGTTGGGTAAGATATGTCGAATCATGATTCGAAAATCAGAAACACCCATTATTTTTGCGGCATGAACATATGCCATTTGTTTAATTTTTAATACTTCAGAGCGAATGACTCTGGCATACCATCGCCAACTGACTAAAGCCAAAGCCAGCATTATATTTTCAAGACCTCTTCCAAAAGAAACCACCAGTGCCATCGCTAAAATTAATGAGGGTATAGTCCAGATAATGTCAACCACTCGCATAATAATTTCATCGATCCATCCGCCATAATATCCTGAAATAACACCGACCCATACACCAATAAAGGCCGCTATGACAACAACAAACAAACCTGTTTTAAATGCGGTTCGGGTACCCCAAACAACACCATAATAAATATCATATTGTCCAGAAGTTGTTCCAAAAAAATGTTGGGAATCTGGTGGTTTTGGGATTGTAGAATATCCCTTGTGAGGCATTCGGTATGGATTAAATGCGTATTTTGGAGGGGCCAAAAAAGGCGCAAATAAAGCAATGAATGTAAAACTTAAAAGAATGATGATTCCAATAACAGACATTGGATTATTCAGCAATCGTTTTCCAGGCGTCAAAAAATATCGACAGTATAATAAAAGCTTTTCTTTCATATTGTAGATAACCGAATCCTGGGGTCCAACCATGCAATGAGTAAATCACACACCAAATTGGAAACAACAAAAACGAACCCCATAAACATGCACATAAACATGAGCACAGGCATGTCTAACTGTGTTGCTGATGAAACTAACCACCATCCCATTCCATGTCGATTAAAAACAATTTCAACAGCAACGCTGCCTTCCATAGAAAGTGCAACCAGTTGACCCGAAACAGTTATCGTGGGTATTAATGCGTTTTTTCGAGCATGTTTGTAATAAACTGTTTTGTTGTCTGCGCCCTTGGCTCGTGCTGTTGTAATATAATCTTTTGAAAGTTCTTCAATCATGCTTGATCGGGTAATTCTCATTAATAATGCAACAACAACAAATACCTGAGTGGCAACCGGTAAAACCAGTCTTTTTAAAGCATCAAGGAAAATAGCACCATTGAAATTCAGTATTCCATCAATGGTATATAGACCCGTATATCGAATAAATTCATCTGTATGATTTAGTAAATACAACTGAAAATCGTCGCTAATGATACCGGTGCCAAACCAACCCAGATAACCATAAAAAACCATCAGTAAAATTAAAGCAAACAAAAAAGTTGGCAATGACCATCCAATAATGGCTATTATTCGTGTGAAATGGTCAATTGCCGATCCCCGGTGAATACCTGATAATGTTCCCAAATATATACCAATCAATAGTGTTAATGGTACGGCATATAAATTAAGTTCGAAAGTGATGGGAAAATATTGACAAAACGCATCCCAAACCGGTTGAGCAGCGACAAGAGACCAACCAAAGTTGCCACTAAGTGTTTGACTGGTCCAGTGTTTATATTGAACATAAAAAGATTGATTCAAACCGTATTGTTTAATAATTCCTGGAATATTCTGTGCTTGTTGAGGGCTTTGAACATAAGCAGCCGCACGACGTTCAGGCGAAAATGTCATGAGAATGCAAAAAATCAAAAGAGAAATGCCAATAAGAACAAAGATTAAAAAAATGCATCTTCGAATGATAAATGCCAGCATGAGCTATCGCCTGTATAAAGTTTTTAAGTCTTCCCAGGCATCATCAAAAATTGGATTTAATACAAATCCATTGAGATCCTCTCGATAAGCGCGAAAGTTAACTTGTTGATACAATAATATGCCAATGGCATTTTCATACCAGGCATGTTGAAGTTTGTCATAAATAACACGACGTTCTGAAGGCTTGATAACTTGAATTCCTTTCTCACAAAGACCATCTATTGTTGAATCATGATATCGAATATACTTCCCCAGGATACCCTGAGAATGCATAAAATTGTAAATAAAATTATGTGGGTCTGCATAATCAGCGCTCCATCCAATAAGAAAAAAGGGATACATGTAATTTCGATAGTTAACCAGATAATCTTTCCAATCCACATTTTGCACTTCAATCTGAATATTGCGGTTTAAGGCCATTAAATTTTCTGCAATCATCATTGCAGCAGCTTCTCGCATTTCATTTCCAGTATTATAAACAATAGTCATGTGGAATCCAAGTTTCCATGCTTTTCCATCCCATGCTTTTTTCAAATTCTCCACAATTTTTTGTGGATCATATTCATAGTATGGGACATTGATGTGATAGGGTAATCCCTCAATATTTGGACTTGTCGGAACAATTGCCATATTATTTAAAACATCACGGCGATACATATTTCTATCAAAGGCGTGGAGAAAGGCTTTTCGAACATAGACATCTGAAAAAAAATTGGGTGGTATACCACGGCCATCAAGCTTTCCACTGCCGATGTATGGATTTCCAATTTTCTTAATTTGTTGACAAAACAAAGCGCCTGACACAGATAGTTGAGGTACCTTATAAAAACTGAGCCCTTTCATAGATAATACTTCTGGAATATGCATACTATCCACTGAAACACGATCCGCATCGCCATTTTGAAGCATCATTTTTCGGGTGCTCCATTCTTTGACATATTTAAAAATGGCGATTCGAATGGCAGGCTTTTTTCCCCAATAGTGTTCATTTCGTTCAAAAATAAATTCTTTAGAAACTTCCCATGATATCATTCGATAAGCGCCAGTACCATTGGCTATTTTTTGAAGCGGTTCTCTACCCATCCGAGGATTGTTGAATTTTTTTGATTCCTTGATATTACCATTCCAGCAGCCTTTTGAAATAGCCCACTGTTTATTTAAAATGGCCCCAACAGAAGAACATAAAATACTTAAAAAGGGAGGATATGGCCTGACCAAATGAAATATAACTTTATTTTGATAAACAGAGATAGATTTATCTATTTTATTCCAAATACCAGCAATCAATTGACCATTATTATCTCTCGTACTTGTTTGGCCGACAAGCGGTTCAAGTAACATCCACACAGGACCGCCCTCAGGATCAGCAATCATATTGCGTTTAAATGAATACGCCACATCTTCTGGTGTTAATATTTCCCCCTCATGAAAACGAATCCCCTTTCGAATTTCAAAAATATAGGTCAAACCATCGGATGAAATCCCACCATTCTCCAGCGAAGGAACTTTTTCAGCAATTACAGGAATATACTGATCAACAGAACTGCCATCAAAAAAAATCAGGGGTTCATAGATATTTAATATTCGCTGGTTTGATGTTGAATCATAAGACATGCACGGATCAAGGGTTTGAATATTTCCATAGGAAGCAAAAACAAATCGGTCTTGATGATTTGCCTTGCTTTGACCTTCTGTTGCTGAAATCATCAGCAACAAGCAAATACCAATAATGCCAACAATTTGTTTCATAGCGTATTCTCTGATTTTGAGGTTAATTATTTAAACGATTTTTAGAATAATCACTTATACTGACTTTTATCAGAATTATGAACAACACACAACCCTTACGTGAATGATTCCAATTATTTTTTGTAGAATTGGCGTTTAATAAAGTTTCAATAGAATTAAAAACAGCTTCCCAAAATGAAGGAACAATTTTTGCTTTACAAGAATTTCTATATAAATTTCATCAATTTGGAGAAATTATGAAAATCAGATTATTGGTAATAATAACAATGATTTTTTATTTATGTGTTTTTTGCGGATGTTCTGAGAGCACTGTCAGTAAACTATTTTACACGCCCGATGGAACACCATTATACGAAATAGGAGAACTGAAACCCTATCCAATTATTCTGGTTCATGGTTTTGGTGGTTTTGGACGTGATGAAATGTTAGGATATAAGTATTGGGGAGGGTTTACTGATATTCAAGAAGAGTTGAAGAAACGCGGTTATCAAGTATTTTCCGCTGCTGTTGGCCCTTTTTCGAGCAACTGGGATAGGGCTTGTGAATTATACGCTTTCATTAAAGGTGGATATGTTGACTATGGTCTGGCGCATTCAGAAAAATATAATCATAGAAGGTTTTCAAGATATTATAAAGGGATTTATCCTGAATGGGGTGAAAGAAACCCTGTTACTGGTAAAATTAATAAAATACAAATCATCGCCCATAGTCAGGGAGGTCAGACGTCACGTGCATTGGTCGCTTTATTGGAAAATGGGAATAGCGAAGAATTAAAAAAAACGCCACACTATGACCTTTCACCTTTATTTAAAGGCGGAAAAAAATGGGTAAAAAGCTTAACAACCATTTCAACACCACATGATGGTATGACCGTCAATTACATGATGGATTCGGTGTTCCCTTTTGGACAGCGAATGATTCGACTGGGCAGCCTTCTCAGTAAAGAAATTGATGGCATGGTGTACGATTTTAAAATGGATCAATGGGAAATAGAACGAAAGCCTGATGAAACATTTTGGGAATACGCTCGTCGATTGAGAAGTGCGTCTTTGTGGCGAAGAACAACTGACACCAGCGATCATGATTTATCTCCAGAAGGCGCTGAACAATTAAATAAATGGGCTTCTGCTCAAAAGGATGTCTATTATTTTTCATTTGCGACTGAAGAAACATTCAAATCACCTTTTAGTGAGAATCAATATCCTGAGTTTACAATGGATTTTATATGGTTCCCTGCATCTATTTTCATGGGAAGATTTACAAGACATGAAGAAGGCAAAATTCCTATTGATGAAACGTGGTTGCAAAATGATGGTGTGGTTAATACCAATTCAATGGATGGTCCAACGATTGGATCACATGATATTATTAAAGACTTTGATGGCAAGCCTCAAAAAGGGCAATGGAACTATATGGGAATCTTAGGATCATGTGATCATGCTGATATTATTGGTGCCATGCGTTATTTTGGAGAAAAATGCCCAGAGGGTTATCCCAGCCTGCTTGATTGGTACATTTATTGGAGTGAATTTATTAGTCGGCTGCCAGAATAAATTCACAAACATTATTGTTCACAATCATTATTTGGGGCGCCGAAACCGTTGCAATTCATCCACGCCATCCTGAAGAGAACCCTCTATTTCTTTGTATATCCGATCTACGTAATTGTTATCGTTGGCTTTTTCAGGATCAGTATCCACTGTAATGGGAGCCAGTATCTGGGAACGAATTTTTGCAGGTAGTGGGATATGAATTGGAAGAACCTCAAAGGCTATTCCAAAAGGGAATCCCAATACCAAAGGAAGTATTTCACTTCGGAGATACTTTTTACATCTAAGAATTTTTGCGATCTTGCGGCATTCAGACAAGACAATAACTGTATTATGCCCCCCATAGGTTGCAACAGGTACAATTGGAACACCTGAACGAATAGCTAATCGAATAAATCCTTTACGATTTCCAAGAACGACTTTACCCCGCTTGGACCATGATCGCATGGCATCCAGTTCCCCCCCTGGCCAAATGACAACATCATGACCGACATCAAAGGCAGAAGAAATAGATGCGCTTTTTGCTGGAATAACGCCCATATTACTAAAATATTCACCTAATATGGGCAAAGACATTAAAACATCATGCGCTGTTCCATGCAAGATGCGCTCTGATTGAAATTTTCGCCACCAGTGAGCACAGAGCGCCCAAGCATCCATTGTTAACCATGTTCCAGAATGGACACTGACCAACATGCTGGGAGATGGCGGTAAATTTTCCCAACCAAACATTTCAAATCGGAAATAATAGTTCAACAAAAAATCCCACACCCTGTCATGTTTTTTCGTTTTTTCAGGATCAGGATTTGAAAGCGTGTGTTTTTCAGAACGTGTCTGAATGAAATTAAGAAAATTATTAGATTTAGGCACTTTCACTGACATGGCTCCCCTTCGAATCGTCTGAAGGTGAAAATTGTCAACAATGCGTGACGGTAAAATTGGGCGAATCTCTTCGAGTCTAAGTTGTTGCATGTTTTCCCTTTCATTTTTTTTTAAAATGAATTATACGTTTGTTTATACAAATATAAATTTTTTTGTAAAAACATATGTGTGAACATATGTACCAGGCTTGAAAATTGTTGTCAAGTTTTTTTACTATGATCGTAATATAGCATATTTAGAGCTTAAGGGGCTGTCTAAATGTTGGGGTGAAATACAGAGCATCCGCCCCTTCTTCTATTTTATCCCATTGTGTGGATGCTATATTTACCGAAAAAAACAAAAACAATAAAATTTGTCAAAATATTTATAATATGTATTGCTTAATATGTTTGCCTTTTTGATATGACATTTATTATTACAAAAAAATTATTTCTTGACAAGCAAAATTTTTTGTTTTAATTTTTTTGCTATATTTTTTTTGCTCAACGAATAATCATTCAAAAAATGACTATTATATATACAGAATAAAAAACAAAACAAGGAGAATATCATGAGTAAACTTAGAGGATTAAAAGATTTGGTGCAAGTAGCCGTTGACAAAGGGGCAACATCAGTTGAAGAAGTCCACAAGGCTATTGCAAATATGCCGCTAAATGTTTTGGAAAAAGTTGGACCACTTGAGTCATCTGCAAAAGAAATCAAAAAATTTCACGAAAACACAGTTGGAACTGTATATGATATTATTCGCAAAGTGAATTCTGAAGCTGGTGAAATTTTTGAGACATTGATATCTAAGGCAGAAACAATTGAAAAAGAGACAGAAAATTATTAAGGTGATTTCCGAAAATAAAAATACCAAAGTATGAGTTCCCCCCTTGAGGGGGAACTTGATCTTGGTATATTCTTTTTCGGAAATCACCTAAGGAATAATTGAAAAAGAAATTCCCCATTTGCAATTGTACGTTTTGTGGCTGTAGATCGTAGAGACAAGGCAGACCCTGTCTTTACACACAAGAACCGAAAGGGCGTATCCAAAAGTTGGGGGAAGCAAGTTTGTTCTCATTCGTTGGATACGCCCTAACCGAAAATGTAAATTCATAATGGGGAATTTATTTTCAGAGAATTCATAACCATTCAGCATAAAAAGGAAAAATAATGGATAGTTTAAAAAAAATAGGTGGAATTATCGGTAAAAGCATTGAAAATGTGAAAAAAACACATAAATCAATTTCAGATATATCATTTGAAACGCTTGAGAAAATTGACCCCATTAAATCTCAAGTCAAGATTGTGAAAGATATTCATGAAAAGATCGTTGATCATTCATATGATAAAACTGCTGATGTCAATAATGAAATTGAAACAGCAATTGAAAAAGGGGTAGGTAAGAACAATTAACTTCGTTTAGAGGACATCAAAATGGATACAATAAAGCATACCTTAGAATTAAGCACTGAACCACAAAAGCAACATTGTATAATAAAATCAAAGGACAATTCTGAACAATTCCCCCAAAAAGATCGTAATTTTTTTACCAATGTTGCATCAATTACAAAAAATGTGATCCAGTCAATTCCAAAATGGTTTGATATTGGCAACAGTGCTTTAAATGGCGTCATAGGGGATTATCTTGAAAAAGAAAATAATGAACTCAAAATTGAGATGAGTTTTTATCACAATAACAAGCCCATTCAATTGGAACCAAATACATTGAAGGACATCTATCCTGATTTTTCTTCTAAAATCTGTATTTTAGTTCATGGCCTTTGCGCAAATGAACATGAATGGGATTTATTTGATTATGGCGATATCAATTATGGTCTCGCCTTGAAAAAAGATCTTGGGTACACACCATTATATGTGCGCTACAATTCAGGGCTTCATGTTTCTGAAAATGGTAAAAAATTATCAAATTTAATGTCACAATTGATCAATGTGTATCCCGTCAGGATTAATGAAATCATTTTTCTTTGCCATAGCATGGGTGGGTTGGTCGCAAGATCTGCATGTCATTATGGACAAAAACATAAAAGAAAGTGGATCAAAAAAGTGAAACAATTATTTTTTCTTGCGACACCTCATTTAGGTTCTCCCTTTGAAAGATTTGGTAATGTCTTAACCTATATTCTCAAGTCGATTAAAACACCATATACACAGCTTACTGGAGATATCATCAATTTGAGAAGCAGCGCAATTAAGGACTTACGTTTCGGATATATTGTTGATGAAGACTGGAAGGGATATGATCCTGATTCGCTTTTGGAAGACAATCGAAACAATATCTCATTAATGAAAAATGTTTCATATTATAATATTGCAGCTTCACTAACCAAAGACCCCGAACATCCATTCAACAAATATATTGGTGACCCATTGGTAACACTCGATAGTGCTTTTGGCAAATCAGCAATAGCAAATAAAAATATCCCTTTTTTAAAAAACAATAATATTGTTTTTCCTAAAACAGGGCATATCAGAATTGTCAATCATAAAGATGTATATAAACTGATTTGTTTGCTTTGCAATAGAAAAGGTAAGAAGGGACCAGCACTCTTAACATATGATCGTTAAGGAAAGCTCGAAAAATAAGCTCCCTGTTTGGATGTCAGATGCTCTTTACATAGAAACCCTTCATTTTTTCAGGGCGAATCCTCTGATTCGCCCATTTTTATCCATTACTTCTTCTTTAAAATACAAAATTTCTTCACAAAATCTTTACTTTTCGTTGATAATCTAACATAAACTTAACAAAAATATTCTTTTTTCCTTGAAATAAGGATGAAAAAGTATCAAATCTGTTTATAAATTCAAAAAATATGTGAAAATTTTTTTTGTTATCGACATGTATTATTAGATGATTGTAAAAAACAATAAGATTTTCATTAAACAAAGGAAAACCATTATGTTAGATTTCTCATCTATTCAGACAACGTCATCTCATCCTGCTGTTATTATGAGCATATATACAGTAACATTATCATTTGTCTTATCAGTAATGATTGCTTTTACTTATGAAAAAACATTCAGAGGGCTTTCATATTCAAGAAATTACGTACAGGCTCTGGTTTTAAGTCCTATTGTAGCATCAACTGTGATGCAGGCCATTGGTGACAGTCTGGCTTCAGGGCTTGGTATGATGGGAGCTCTCGCAATTATTCGATTTCGGACAAGTTTAAAAGATCCAAGAGATATCATATTTATATTTGCTGCGCTTGCTTCTGGAATTTCATGTGGCGTTGGTGGTTACTCTATTGCTATGGTTGGCACCATAGGATTTTGTTTGATTTCTTTTTTTCTGTACTTATCGCCTTTCGGTCAAATAAGTTCCTTTGATGGTATGCTTCGTTTAAATCTTCCAAATGTGCAGGAATCGATAATGATGTTAGAAAACATTTTAAAATCGTATTGCAAAATATTTGCTCTGGTTACGCTTCGGGAAATGAGCCAGGGGAAAAGAATTGACTATGCCTATCAAATCAAATTGAAAAGAGACAAAGAAAAAAATGAATTGGTTAAAGAACTGTCTCAAATAAATTCTATTGAAAACATTAGTCTTATGCTTCAAGAAACAACCATTGAGCTTTAATTTTTTAAAATACAGAAAAGGGATTGATGATGAAAAGATTTAAATTATTATATCTATTATGGTTCATAAGTGTTATTGTTATTATCCTATTATCAAACACAGAACAGCTTGAAACCTATCAATTTTTTGGAATTGCAGAAAGTAATGAAGTTATTGTTAATTTTGAAAATTCAGTTGAAATCAAAAATATTTATGTGGTCCCTGGTCAAAAAATCACGAAAGGTCTTTTACTTTTAGAGTTAGACCAACCAGAATTGTCGCTCAGTTTGAATGAAATCAAACATCAATTGTCCGAATTTACCTTTCAGCAAAAAATTGAAACCAATAACATTCGAACTCAAATTAAAGAACTCGACGCACAAAAAACAGCAAAAAAAAATGCCATTCACTCTGAAATCAAACAACTTAAGTCTCAACACGCGCTAAATAAGCGTTTAACGTCTGAGTTAAAAAGTATTATGCAAACAGATATTGTATCTAATGAAACAAATAAAACAGCTATTTCCAGTCCAATTCAGCTAAAAATAGAAAGTTTAGAGGAAGAGTTAGAAATGTCTGTTCAACAAATTGACATAAGAATTAAGTCATTAAAAAAAATGTTGGACGCTGATAAAAATCCACTATCTGCTAAAATAGAAAGTCTGAAAAAAGAACTTGAACTTTTATCAACAGCAAAAAAGAAATTATTAATTTATTCAGAAAACAATGGCCTAATTGGTTCTGTGCATTTCAAACGTGGTGAAATAGTATCTCCTTTTGTTCCTATCTTGACCATTTATACACAGTCGCCTTCATACGTAAAAGGATTTATTCATGAAAATGTATATAACAGTATTTCAGTGGATGAAAATGTCACTGTCTTTTCACTGACAGGAAATACTGTTTTTTCAGATGGGATTGTTGTTGGGGTCGGATCAAGGATTATTGAATTCCCAGAAAGGCTAAGAAAAAGACCTGAAATTAAAATATGGGGGAGAGAAGTTCAAATCAAAATTTCAGAAAATAATAAATTTCTGTTGGGAGAAAAAGTGATGATACAATCTAAAACAATGAAATCACCAGGTGTCGCTTTTTGGGAATACTTAAAAAGTTTTGTCTCAGGTTATCATCATAAATTTTTAGCATCTTTGATATAAAGACTATATTTAGATAAAAGAGATTGATTTATGTCAGCATCACAAAAAGAAATACCGGATAAACTGGAACGATATGAATTAAAGTACCTGATTCCGGAATCATGGATTGAACCTATTTCTAAGTATTTATCGATTTACTGTTCTTTGGATAAACACTCCGAAAAATCATCGGATCATTTCTATATGGTCTATAGTCTTTATTTAGACTCACCTTCTCTAACCTTCTTACAACAACGAATGAATGGCGCTGAAAATCGGTTTAACATGAGAATTCGTACCTATGATATTCATAACAGTTTACCTTGTTTTTTTGAAATAAAACAAAAGAAAAATTCGATTATCAAAAAATACCGGGCTAAAATTTATGATCCTGAATGGCCCAATTTTTTAGTTCAGAATTTTCCTGAAAAGATGTCTTCACAAGAAATTGCAGCTCTCTTCTACCGATTGATGCAGTCTTATAATGCATCTCCAAAAGTATTCACGCAATACCGTCGTAAAGCTTATATTTCAGATATTGATGATTATGCAAGGGCAACGTTTGACATTGATCTTAAAGCCTGCCCACAAACAGAATTTTGTTTATCATCTGGACATTATCGAATGTCCCCATATGATCATGAATTATGGTTTCCGCCAGGTACAAATGTTATTCTCGAACTAAAATGCTACACAACACATGTCCCTTTATGGATGATTGATCTGATACGTGTATTTAATTTAGAACGTAATCGATTCTCCAAATATGTCTCAAGCCTGACTGAAACACATTCACTTCCTTTGATGGGGCTTAATGATCGTTCTTCAACATTTTTTTTTAGGAAAGTATGAAAGTCTTAATATGAAATATTTACGATACACATTTGTTATTCTTTTGGATTTATGCTTTTGCGTCATTGCATGCCATGCTGAAATTACGATTAATGATTATTTAGCCACTGCATTCAAAGATGAAACCGTTATATATCAAACTGAAAAGATAACGTTTCTCAAAAATTCATCTTCAAATACACCCTATATCAACGAGGTTGAATTACGAATGCAAATAGATGAATTTGAAGATAGTAAGCAAAAATATACAATCCGAATGAATATGAATGGTTGGGGAGAACATAAACAGGGAGAAAAAGTATATGAGGCCTCATTAAAATTTAATGAAACAGAACGTCTAATTTTACTGAATGATTCATTAAAAGACAGATATATGGATATTATTAGCCATAATCATTTAGAAATGCAGTTGGTTTTTATGAAATCTTTAATGACTGTGTATGAAGATCGTGTTGAAGTATTGAAACAAAGTGTAGGAACACTTCAATTTGATGCCGTTGCCTTAATTGAAACTGAACGACAATTGTTAGATCTGCAATTAGATATGGTTAATATCAAAAATGATAAAGCGGTCATTGAAGAAAAAATCAGATTATTCTTTCCAAGCGAAAATGAAGAAATTCTCATTGCTAATGATATGATCGATATTTACTCAATCCAGGAAAAAGTTTTTCAGTTAAAGAAATCATTTGAACAAAAAAATATTCATATGCAACACAGCCAGTACGATTATGAAATGGCAGAAGCAAAATATAAGTTAGAACAAGCTGAAAACAATACGTATCTCAGCTTTTTGGAAGCATCTTATGATATGGATGATAAAAACAAATTTGAGAAAGCATTCACATTTGAATTTGGCATAACAATTCCCATTATTAACCCCAAACGTTTGGATATTAACCGAAGAAAACTCAATAGTTTAAAAGCAAAAAGTGAATGGATGAATGTGAAAAAAAATATTCACCTGTCTTTTTATGCCATTTCGAGAAAAATACGACGGCTGATTACGCAATACGATATTATCTCTTTTCAAAAAAATAATAGCAGAACAGAAGAAACATATAATATTTTCAGGCAAATGGATGGTGCTAATCCATTGATACTACTTAAGGTTAAAGAAAGCATGCTCAAAAACGAAATCACCATGCTAAAAATACAACATCAAATATATGAATCATATATAAAGTTATTGGATTGTTCTGGAGAACTATCTTCTCCTCCTCTTATTAACTACTTATCAAAGGATTCTCAAAAAATTACTTTAATGGATAATAATTGAGAGAAACCAAAACAGACTGAATTGCGGTGGACATTACGAGCAATTCCGTCTGTTTTGGTTTCTTTCATATGATAATCATAAACTGTGTACAACACACTTAAAAATTACTGGCTGATATGATAACAGAAAAAATAACCAACGCCATTCAATGTCATCAAAATGGAGAGCTATTAAAGGCTCAACAACTTTATAAAGAAATTTTATCCATTGATCCACAAAATGCTGATTGCATGCATTTTCTGGGTGTTATTGCCATGCAAAAGGGTAATCTGGATCAGGCGATTCATTTAATTCAACGAGCCATTGAGCTTCGTCCTGATATTTCGGGATATCATAGTAATATAGCGATGGCCTATAAAGAAAATGATCAATTTAAAGAATCTCTTGAACATTATCAACACTCCATTTCTCTATCACCAGAAAATCCAATTCTACACTTTAATCTTGCGGCTTTATTTCATCATTATGGCCAATTTGATAATGCGCGCAATGCTTATGTAAAGTCACTAACATTAAAACCGGACCAACCCCTGGTTCATCATAATCTTGGAAACCTCTTGATGAAACAGGGTGATGTTCAGGGATCACTCATGGCAGCCTCAATTGCAAAAAAACTGGCACCTGAAAACTCAGCTATTCAAAGCAATTATTTATTTTGTCTCAACTATAGCATTGATCATTCTCCAGAGATGATTATCAACGAGCATATAAAATGGGGACATTTCTATAGCAAGGTTAACGATTACCCTTTAATAGCTGAACATCATGAACGTATTCGTATCGGCTATGTATCGCCAGACTTTCGAAATCATGCTGTAGCAAGGTTTATGAAATCAATTCTAACGAATCATGATTCCTATCAATTTGATATTTATTGCTATTCAAATGTGAAACAATCCGATAGTGTAACAAACCAGTTAAAGTTATTGGATGTATCGTGGAGAAATATTTGGGACAAAAATGATGATCAAGCAGTTCAGCAAATTCAATCAGACAACATTCATATTCTTGTTGATTTAGCGGGGCATTCATCCAACAATAGATTAACTGTTTTTGCCAGGCAACCGGCGCCGATACAAATAACATACCTGGGATATCCCAATACAACCGGTTTATCTCAAATGCATTTTCGATTAGTAGATCAATGGTCAGACCCTGATATCCATCAATTTTCTGGTTCTGAAGATCGTTTGTATTTACCCAATGGTTTTCTTTGTTATACTCCGGATGATAATATTCCTCCCATTACATTCAAACCATCGAATAAATCAATTACATTTGGATCGTTCAATAATTTACCAAAAGTGAATATGAACGTTATTCAATTATGGGCATCTGTTTTACAAGCCGTTCCGAATTCTCGCATATTGATCAAAACCAAAGGTTTCAATGATACATCCACCCAAGATCGCTATGGGGAATATTTTAACAAATTTGGGGTAAAAAAAGATAGAATCACGTTAATGGGAACAGTCCCTGATGAGACAGAACATTTGAAAATATACAACCATGTCGATATTGCTCTGGATACATTTCCATATAATGGGACAACAACAACCTGTGAAGCGCTTTTTATGGGAGTACCGGTCATAACATTGGCTGGTGTGCATCATGCAGCGCGTGTTGGATTGAGTATATTATCTCAAACCGGATTTTCAGAATGGGTCGCCTATAATCAGGAACAATATATTCAAAAAGCAGCATATCTTGCTGATCACCCCGAAGAAATTTTCAGCATCAGAAAAACATTAAGAAGTCGACTGTTTCAATCAGACTTATGCCAGGGAAAAAAATTTGTTCGATCTCTGGAATCAGTTTATCGAAGCTGTTTTTTGAAAAAATTGAAACCCAATTCATTAGGAATCTCCTGATGGTTTTCCAGGTAACTCCGGCAATTTTCCATCAAACTCATCTTCATAATTGATTTCAATAAGATTATCATGCCAATCCTCAACTTTTTCTTCAGCAAGGCTATCATGCCAGTCCTCTATATCTTCATCAAATTGTTCCTGATTATTTGGAATATCAATTTTAGCAGTTTGATCTTCCCTAAATTCTGTAGAATGTAAGTCAATTGATTCAGGGAATTCAATAATATCTTCAGGCATTATTACCGGATAATGTCCAACAGACGGTGAATCTACAACTGCTGTTTCTGTTGCATTTGCGTTTAATGATGTTTGTTTAACGTTTTTTGAATCATCATCACCTGTATGAACCGTTCGCTTTTTTACATCACCAAATGAAAATTCCTCAATGATACGATCGATTTCTTCAGGCTGGATCGTTTCAGGCTCTGTGGGAAGTTCCTGCGCATCAACTTCTGATCTTTCATATGATTTTAGTATGACGGCCTGAGCAAAAGGATCAAATAAGCTGTTCACCTCCAAAACAGTTTCATCTAAGGTGACTATTTCAGTCGTTTTTTCAGAAGCCATCACAAAAAAATCTGATCCGCGTACACCGATGAGTGCTGTGGTTGTTTTCATTTTTACATCAGAACGTTTGAAATTGATCAATTTTTTGACTGTTAATCGACATTTACCTTTTGGCATGCTCATAAATACAGAGCGATACTGATGAACTGAATCAAATAAACTTTTATTGATGGTTAAGGTAGTGTTTGATGACATTGATATCTGGCTGCCATCTTTTAATTGAAAACTCACACGTCCATTATTATTCGTGATAATTTTATCTTTGGGATACAAAGGTAAACCTTTTTGTGCCATGTAGCCCATTGTCGTTTCATGATGGTGAACAATAACAGCTTCTCCTTCTACAATAATTATTCTACCCAATGGTAATCCAATTCCAGGTAAAAATTTTTTTTGGATAGTCAATTCTTCAGATGGTATTTGTGAAAATAC
>Ga0272440_1001457_pt1 | contig 19256 bp, 15 predicted proteins | sample SSMMMBAug17_FD_192440 | JGI IMG/M metagenome (GOLD analysis project Ga0272440, IMG submission 192440) | Marine sediment archaeal communities from Little Sippewissett salt marsh, Falmouth, MA, United States - SSM-MMB-Aug17 | ecosystem: Environmental > Aquatic > Marine > Wetlands > Sediment ...
GAACCTTGTGTTCGCCCATCGTACATAGGAACGAAAGCGTTATTCGTTCGAGGGCGAACATAAGGTTCGCCCCTACATCGGGCTGGCACATAAGTAAATGGGGAACTTATTTTTCGAGTTTTCCTAAATACAATTTGCTCATCATTTTTTTAACCAGGATTACACAGAAGAAGATGAATAAGATGATTAAAAGACAGTGTTTATTTCATCTTATTCATCTTTTTCAGCGTAATCCTGGTTCAAAAAATGGTGAGTGATAATTTAAATTCCGGCCATTTTGGTTACACTCATATCGAATTTGGGGAAGGTTTATTTCTGAAGGTCAAACATAATCTATCCTGGTCGAAATGTACACTCTACCCTGATGATTACAAATAAACGATACTTGCGCCCCACCCACCCTCATCCGGGGGCGCATCCATAAATTTTTTCACTATGGGCAATCTTTTTAACAAATCCTGAACCCCTTTTTTAAGATGACCTGACCCTTTTCCATGAATAATTCGCACACGCTTGATCCCTTTTTGATCACATTCTTTCAGATACTCAGGAATCAGGGAATGAATCTCGTTGGGCCGAAATGTATGTAAATCCAATGTGCCATCAATGGGATATGAAATTACATCAGGGCTGTCGCTGTCTTGTTGCGATAAATACACCATAAAAATAACCGATGAAGATCTCCCAAATCGGGAATAAAGGTTCGTACCAGAATTATGCTGAGATAACTCATGAATAATCCTGGCAAAAAACAAATCAATATGGATGTTTGATAGTCAAAAATATATGCATCTTCAATAATAAATGCAGCAATGAAAATGGGCGGAATATACCATCCGAATAATCTGCCGAAAAAATTGGCCACATCATAAATATAGCCAGTTATTAAAAAAAACTTACTGAATACCGCATAGATCAGACATACAAGGCTCACTACTGTATGCACCCGCAATGAGAGCCACCAAAGATTATGACTGAATAAATAGCCAATGTCAAACCCGATATGAATGTAAGCGTTCAAAAAAGCCTGGGATTCATAAAATCCAGTATAGTTCACCCACAGATAACTCCCAACAAATAGGATGATTGAGTGAATGAATAGTATCGTGATTGAAAATCCCGCATATTTTTTTAAATCACAAAAAAAGTATTGACATGATTTATAAAAAATTTGCTCTGACAATTCTGTATTCTCTTTAATTTGCGTCATGTTTAACCTCATTCTAAATGTTTCCCATCTTTAGATTTGGGTTTTCCACATCTAAAGATGAATGATCTCAATTATCGTCTTTCTGTTATGGCAAAAAAAATGCCAGAACTTGATCATTTTGCATATTTATTAAAAAAAACATACATCAATGATCTAACCAATTGAAAACGTTTATAGAAAAAATAAATAATCCACTAAAGTGGTGCGCCAAAATTTTATAAAAATTAGATGCATCTATTATATATAGACACAAAAAAATCAAAATTCTTACACTAAAAAATCATTTTTTTTTATTTTTTTTTGTTAAGGTTTCTTTGAATTTTTTCCAACACATCAAAAATCTTCATTTTATTCAGAAAATTCAATAAAGTTTTTTCTTTCAATTTTGTATTAAGAATGCTAATATTATCAATTTGTATGAAAAACGAAACATATATTTTCACCATGATCAGGGAATATGTTAAATAATGGGTATACATTTCCTGAAATTCAAAATGGTTGAAAAAAGAGAGGGTATATGGCTAAGAAAAAAACAAGTAAAGCGACAGCTAAGAAAAAAGCTGCTGCAAAATCGACTGAAGACAAAAAGAAAACAACAACCAAAAATTCGGGCAAGAAAAATACAGCCAACAAAACTTCGGCTAAAAAGAATTCGGCGAAAAAGACATCAACAGCCAAAAAAACGTCCGCAGCGAAATCATCAAAAAAATCGCCTCCAGCAAAAAAGACGAACAAGGCAGCAAGCGTCAAAAAAAACAAAGTGACATTACAAGAGCTTTTAATGCGCCAGTTTGAACATCCTAAAAACACTTATGTTGAAACTGCGCCGAAAGGTTTGACTTATGATGTCATTCCGGACGCGCCTCCCTTTTTCGAGATTGATGATTCAAAGGAATTAAGTCGGCTCAAAAAGTTGTTGATGCAAAAAATTGATATTACAGATATCCCACCGCCGCCGCCGAAACCCAAAAAGAAGGTTCCCATTGCTGAATTGATCCGGCAAAAATATGCTGTTTCTTCAAAACCTATTTGGGAAGCCCCTAAAAAGGATATGCGTTTTCCTGATTCACCACCATATATCGATACGTCTGATCCTGACAAACAAACAAAAATCCGATCCCTGCTGTTTCAACATATATCGATCGAAAATATTGAACCGCCGCCTGAAACACCTGAGGAAAAAAAATCAGAACCTGCACCATCGCCAAAGAAAGCAAGGACACCAGTGCCTGTTTCTGAACTCCTAAAAAACACCTATCCTGCGTGGACAGCGCAATCTGTTATGCCTGCACCTGAGAAAAAGCAACGAATAATTTCTGATCCACCCGCTTTTATCCAGGGTGCGCCAGATGAGATCAGGCGCATTCGTGAATTACTGTTTCAAAAAATTGATTTAACTGACATTCCAGAACCTGTTCAGACACAAAACGTATCTGATACTGAAGAAAAACAATCGAAACCGACAGAAACGCGCAAGAAAGAAACCATTCAAGTTGAAAAATCTGCGGCTGATGAAAAGCTGAAGGCATCTGCATCAGTAGCAGAACCGGTTCAACCTGAACCGCAAGAAAAAGATAATATCGCGGCACCAATTCTTCCGCCAGAATCTGATTATGCGGATTACACTCTGGAAACGAAGAAGGACACGCAACTCATGTCAAACTCATTAAAATGTGTGTTTGCTGGCATTGTTGTTTTATTTATCATGCTTTATATGGCCAGTTCTTCAAATCATAGTAAATATTACCTAATTGATGGAAAATCAGGCGTTGAAGTCTGGCAGGGTACTTTTTCCCCAATGGGAAAATCATATATGCTGACCATGATGGGAATGGAAATTCCTGAAACCACAAAATCTTATTATATGCAATCTGACATCTATCCCATGATTTGTAATTTTTATCTGGATCAAGCCAGTGATGTATTGTCAGAGGACAACATTCCCAATTTGGTTCAGGTCAAAGAGTATCTGGAAATGGCGTATTATTTTGCCACAGAAGATGTTCAGAAAGAAATTCAAAAGCGCTTGAATGGTATAGATTTCATGATGTTTGTTTTGAGAGCGGATATTGCGATTCAGAAGGGATCTGAAACAGACCTTGAAAAAGCCAGGGAATATATTGAAGAAGCTCAAGAACTGGCAGAAAAGAATTATCAACAAGATATGATTAAGAATCGTCTTCAATTACTTGATGGAGAAAGATCAGATAAGAAATCCCATGAAACAAAGTCGCCTCAGTCTAAAACAGAGAGTGTTTCAAAAGAATCGTCTCAAGGTCAGAAAAAAATGGAATCACATTAGATTGTGGCGGTTCATAAACGTGTTCAGCCCTGCCAGAGGTGTGATATCATTCCAGGGCGACAACCTGGTTAATGTTTTACGCTTTGAAAGGGCATAACGAACCTGCCCAGGGCAACGCCCTGGGTAAGGGTCCATAAGAAAAACCAATGCAGGAGGTCATTGTGGAAAAGGTTTATTTAAAATCATGTGCATCCTATGATGATCCAAACTTGGCAGAAAAAATACGCGAAGGCTTTGCACAAATAGATTTTGATCCCAAATTATTTTCCGGTATGCGTGTCGGTCTCAAACCCAATTTGCTTCTTCCCAGTAACCCTGATCGTGCCATTATTACACATCCGGCATTTTTTGAAGCCATTGTTCATATTATCAAAGAAAATAATGGGATTCCAGTCTTAGTTGAAAATCCAGCCATCCATGCTTTGAATACTGCAATAAAAAAAACGCCTTATGGTGATCTGGTTCATTCGTTGAATGTTGAAGTGCCCGATATGGCACCAACGCAGCTGATTCCATTTGATGATGCCTATCGGTTCAAAAAAATTGAAATTTCAAAAGCTTTTTTCGAAGTCGATATGCTGATCAATCTGCCCAAGTTAAAAACCCATGGTTTAACAATCCTCACCGGTGCATTGAAAAATTTGTTTGGAACGATTCCGGGCTTAAAAAAATCCAGGGTACATTTAAAAGCACCTTCACGAGATGACTTTTCCAACTTTATGATGGATTTATTTGGTGCGCTCAGTCATGGATTCGATCCACCCAAACCCATGTTACATATCATGGATGGGATTATTGGCATGGAAGGTGAGGGACCGGGATTATCGGGCACTCCACGACAGATTGGTGTTATTATCATGGGACGCGATCCATTGGCTGTGGATTGGACAGCAACACAAATTGTTAAAATCGCTCCTGATGATGTACCAACACTAACAGCAGGATTTCAGCGTCCTTTTTGTATCAAAGGACCTGATGACATTGAAATCGTTGGTGATCATTTAGAAGATTTACAATTGACCTCATTTAAAGCATCAAAAAACAGCATTTTTTCCAATGCAGTGAGATGGCCATTTACCTCACCGCTGTTCAAGCAGTTGTTGGTTGAAAAGCCTGTTCCCAATCCTGAAAAATGTACCTTATGCTATCAGTGCAAACAAATATGTCCGGCCAAAGCAATATCCCGTGCCGATGATCGTGGAAAAATTCCAGTTTATGATTACAATGCCTGTATTCGATGTTTTTGTTGTATGGAAATATGTCCCGAAGCCGCGATTCAATCTCAAAAGGGCTGGTTGCAATGGCTGTTGCGTTACTAATTCAAAAAAACAATTGTTTGGGCGTTCTTGGATAAGGGATGACATCCCGGATATTCTGAACGCCGGTAATCAGCATCAGCAAACGTTCAAATCCCAAACCAAAACCGCTGTGTGGGGCCGATCCATATTGACGTGATTCAAGATACCACTGATAATCCGGTGTATGAACACCGCATTCTTTCATTCGTGTGAATAACACATCGTATCTTTCTTCACGCTGGCTGCCGCCAATAATTTCGCCGATACCAGGTACAAGCACATCCATTGCGGCCACAGTGGATTCATCATCATTGACGCGCATATAAAAAGGCTTGATTGATTTGGGATAATCGTAAATAATAACAGGTTTTTGAAAATGAACTTCAGTTAAAAACTGTTCATGCTCAGCCTGAAGGTCTTTACCTTCAGAAACCGGAAGCGTAAATTTTTTGCCGGAATTTTTTAAAAGATGAATGGCTTCATGGTATGCAATACGAATAAATTCATTTTCCATGATGGTTGTCAGGGTTTTCATCAGAGATTTATCAACAAAACGTGCAAATAAGTCCAGGTCTGACTGACAGGTCGTTAACATTTCGTGGATGATTTTTTGAATCAATGTCTCTGCCAGGTTCATTGTTTCATGAAGGTTATAAAATGCCATTTCGGGTTCCACCATCCAAAACTCTGCGGCATGACGACGTGTATTGGAATTCTCTGCACGAAATGTAGGGCCGAATGTATATACATTACCCAAAGAAAGGGCAAACATTTCCACTGCCAGTTGTCCCGAAACTGTCAGGTAAGCTTCTTTTCCAAAAAAATCTTTTGAAAAATCTACTTGTAATTTGTCGTCATTTGAAATATCCATTGTGTTAACGTGAAACAGTTCACCCGCACCCTCACAATCAGAACCTGTTATAATCGGTGTATGAATATACCGAAAGCCTCGCTGATGGAAAAATGTATGTATTTGATACGATAGTTCAGATCGTATACGAAACATTGCGCCATACTTATTGGTTCTCGGTCGTAAATGGGCGATTGTTCTTAAAAATTCATCTGAGTGGCGTTTTTTCTGTAGTGGATAATTATGTGGGGTTTCTCCAAGAATATCAACTTGTTGAGCAACCAATTCCCATTTTTGTCCTTTGCCCGGGGATGGTATTAAATTACCGATTACAGAGATTGCACTTCCGGTTATCAATTTTTTGATCGCCGGATAGTTTGAGAGATCATTTTTTGTAATCACTTGAAGATTTTGCAAACAGGACCCATCGTTGATTTCTATAAATGAAAAGTCTTTTGAATCGCGTTTTGTCCGAATCCATCCTTTGATAAGAATATTTTTTTCAGGGGTTGATTTATTTAAACAATCATGTATTTTTAATCGATTCATTGGATACTCCTTTAATGAAGAATGTAAAAAAAAATAAGCTAAAACAAAATAACAATAAAATGCAAGAATTAATTATTCAAGAAATAAAAAGGGATGAATATGAAGCCCAATAAAATTTTAATAGTTGATGATGAACCCATCAATATTTCATTGCTTGAGGATATTTTGAAAGAAGAAAAGTTTGATATTCGATCCGCCTCAAGCGGTGAAGAAGCACTTCAGCTTTTACCCGATTTTGAACCCGATCTTATATTATTGGATATTCTCATGTCTGGAATGGATGGCTATCAGGTATGTCAACAAATTCGTGCCAACGAGCAATTTCGTTTGATAAAAATTATTATGGTATCCGCCATGGCCATGCTGACAGAACGATTAAAAGGATACGAAGTGGGTGCTGATGACTACATTACAAAACCTTTTAATAAAGAAGAGCTCTTGGCCAAAATCCGAGTTGTGATGCGGTTAAAAGAAACAGAGGCTGCAAATGAAAAGTATCGATTAAATCTTGAAGCTATTTTTCGAAGTGTCAAAGATGGCATTTTGACTGTTGATAGTCGTAAACGTGTGATAGAGGCCAATGATGCTGTGGCAAAAATATGCGGTGTTCCAAAAGAGCATATTATTGGTAATTCTATCAGTGATTTGTTTTTACACTGTAACAAAGGCTGTGAAACTGTTTTGGACGAAACACTGACCACCCAAAGTGTGATTCAAGAATATCGTGTTGAATGTCAACATCAACATAAAGATCGTCAGGTTGTTGTCCTGTCTTCATCACCATTGAAAGATAAAAACAATAAAACAATGGGTGCTGTTCTTGTTGTTCGAGATACCACAAAAATTCATGATTTGGAGCGTGAGTTGATTGAGCAGAATCGTTTCCACAATATTATTGGAAAAAGCTCCACCATGCAAAACATCTATCGGCTGCTTGAAAATCTATCTGGAACCAACACAACCATTTTGATTAATGGTGAAAGCGGCACCGGAAAAGAACTGGTTGCCAAAGCCTTGCATTACAGCAGTGAGCGTGCTCATAAACCCTTGATCAAAGTCAATTGCTCGGCATTGTCTGAAAATTTACTTGAAAGCGAATTGTTTGGTCATGTTAAAGGGGCATTTACTGGTGCAATCAGAAGTCGTATTGGACGTTTTCAGGCGGCAGATGGGGGCACACTTTTCCTTGATGAAATTGGTGATATTTCTCCCTTAATTCAACTGAAATTATTGCGCGTACTTCAGGAAAAGGAATTTGAACGTGTGGGGGATACTGCCACGAATAAAGTGGATGTTCGTGTACTGACTGCAACCAACAAAGATTTAAAAGAAAAAGTACGTTTAGGCGAATTTCGAGAAGATTTGTTTTATCGCTTGAAAGTTGTGGAAATCCATATACCGCCCTTGCGGGATCGTCTTGAGGATATTCCATTGTTATTCAGTCATTTTTGTAAACAATTCAACAAAATATTCAATAAACAAATTGATGGAATGTCTGATGAAGTGGTGCGGATTATGATGGAATATCATTGGCCGGGCAATGTTCGAGAATTGCAGCACGCCATTGAACATGCTTTTGTGTTGTGTACTGATCGAACAATTGCTGTTGATCATCTGCCGCCTGAATTAAAAATGACGCTGAACGCGCATGCATATGCACCCAAGAAAAAATATCTCAGCGCAACAGATGAAGCTCAGGCATACCTTGAATCCTTAAGCAAAACCGGTTGGAATAAAGCTAAAACAGCACGATTAATGGGTGTCAGCCGCCCGACTCTTTATAAAAAAATGCGAGAATACAAACTGGAGAAACCTTCTGACAGACTCCAAAACGCACAGTGATTTTTTCTTGACAAATGCGCATAATTCATCAATAAAGATTACGTGCGAACAGGAGAGAAATAATGAAATATTTGCAAACAAGCTGTTTGTTTATCATATTTACATTTGCCTGTACCTCGCAATTTCATGCTATGAACTGGACACAGTTAAAACAATTCAAAGGGCGGGTATGGTCGGTCACATTTTCACCATCAGGAAAATATTTAGCAACATCTTCAGCAGAAACCCAATTGACTCTTTTTGATAGGGCCTTTGGTGTTCTCTGGCAAACCAATGGCCTGATCAAAGAAGTGTCTGCCATAAAGTTTTCTCCGGATGAACAATACCTTGCTATTCCAAAATATAAAAATGAAACAGATGTTGGCTTGATCGATCTTGGCAATTATCAGGTATATCATATTCTGTCAGGTCATACAGACTGGGTTACCTGTATTGATTTTAGTCCTGATGGCTCAATTTTAGCCACGGGCAGTGATGATAAAACTGTCAGGATTTGGAAAAGAATTGGCACGTCATATATATTTCATCAGTTAATATCTGATCATGGTTCCAGTATTGCCAATTTATGTTTTAGCCAGAATTCAAAATTTCTTGGGGTATGTGGCAAAAATATTATCCGCATATATTATAAAGAGTACAATCAATATTTACCATATCAAACTATTATCAGTGATGCCCGATTTGTTAATGGTTTGGCTTTTCATCCAAACAATAATATTTTGGTTGTTGGTGCATATAATGGGACCATTTATGTGTATAAAGACAATGGCAAACAATTTAAAATATGCCAGCACTTGAATGCCCATACCAAAATGGTGCACAGCATTGCTTTTACATCTGATGGTCAATATATGGCTTCAGGCAGCTGGGATTCGCGTATTTGTATGTGGAAATATGTGACATCAAAGTTTTCAAAAATAGGTGAACTGAAGAAACATAAAAAACAGGTGTATGATATTGCATTTCATCCCGATGGAAAGCGCCTGGCATCCGGCGGTGAGGACAATACTGTGTTGATATGGAATATTCAATATTAGTTAAAATATCTGTTAGTTGCAATCATGTAAGGTTGTAACTGCTTAAAGGAGTCATTATGTCAAAACATGTCGTCGTAATTGGTGCAGTTGCCCTGGGTCCAAAAGCGGCCTGTCGCATGAAACGTCTTGATCCCAGTATCCAGGTAACCATGATTGATCGGGACAACTATATTTCTTATGGTGGGTGCGGTATCCCCTATTATGTAGGTGGGGATGTGGCTGAGCTTGAGGGACTTTGCGCAACCAGTGCGCATGTTGTTCGAGATAAAAAATATTTTGAACGTGTAAAAGGTATTACTGTTCTTACCCAAACAGAAGCATTTGTAATTGATCGTCCCAATAAAGCGATTCGTATCAGGGATTTGAAGAAACAAACTGAAGATAAAATCAACTATGATCAATTGGTTTTAGGTTTGGGCGCAAGCCCAATTATACCAGATATTCCGGGCGGTGATCTTCCTGGGGTAACAGCAGTTACCAATTTACATCAGGCTGAAAAAGTCAAGGAAATGGTCTCCAAAGGAAAGGTTGAACGCGCGGTTATCATAGGCGGTGGCGCCATCGGGATTGAAATGGCTGAGGCGTTGACTGATTTATGGGGGGTTGAAACAACACTGGTTGAAATGCTGGATCAGTTGCTTCCCACATCATTTGGATCGGATATGTCCAAAGCAATCGAGACCCACATGAAAGAAAATGGAGTGGATGTCCGGTTGAATGAAGGGGTGACAAAAATTGTTGGCTCAATGGAATCAGGTGTTGAAGGTGTTGAAACCAATGTATCCACAATACCCTGCGATCTCGTTATTATGGCGGTAGGGGTGCGTCCCAATAGTAATATTGCCAAATCTGCCGGTTTACCGGTCGGTCGATATGGCGGACTGATTGTGGATAACTGCTTGAGAACAATGGACCCCAATATTTATGCTGGCGGTGATTGTATCGAAATGACCAACTTGATCACAGGACAATGTCATCCATTGCCATTGGGCTCTCTGGCCAATCGTCATGGTCGAATCATTGGAACCAATATTGCCGGTGGATGTGAGCAATTTAGGGGGTCTGTGGGGAGTTTTTGCTTAAAAGTCTTTGAACTGGGTATTGCACGTGCAGGGATCACGATGAAACAAGCCCGCCAGGCAGGATTTGATCCGGTCCATACAGTCGTTATTCAGGGGGATCGTGCCCATTTTTATCCATCTATGGAGTTGATGGCCATAAAGCTCATTGCAGATCGTCGAACACGTCAGATTCTTGGAATTGAAGCTGTCGGCAAGGGGGGGGATGCTGTCAAATCTAGAGTTGATGCAGTGGCCGCCTTATTACCTTACAAACCGATTGTCAGTGATATTTCCAATCTTGAAGTTGCCTATGCGCCGCCATTTGCCTCAGCAATGGATATAATCAATGCTGCTGGCAACAGCCTTGAAAATATTCTTGAAGGCAGGCAACATCCCATTGACACAATGGCGTTTCTTGAAGCCTTTAAAAAAGGTGATGTTCGGGTTCTGGATGTTCGAAGTCCGGTTCAATCTGGACCTTTTGTTGAAAAATATGGTGATCAATGGATCAACATTGATCAAATGGATTTAAAACAAAAGTTATCTGAAGTGCCTCAGGATGAAGAATTAATGCTGGTTTGTGGGTCCGGCGCACGTTCCTATGAAGCGCAGTTGATGTTAAAAAGTCAGGGCATTCAATCCAAAACTCGCAATATTCAGGGTGGCATTGGGATGATTAAATTTAGTGATCCTGATTTTCTACCTGATGCCTGATTGTTAAACGAATCATATAAATAATAACCGCACTGCCTGCAATGAGTGCAACGATAAAACATAAAAAGGGAGAATATTGTTCTGTCACCTGCAAGTCTTGCACTTTGAAATATGGGGATAAACAGGCAGTGCGGACCAAATGACGCATCAGCACCATAATAACAGTCACTGGAATCATCAAAAAGGATGCCATCCATACATTGTTTTTCACCCCACTGACCAGCATCAGGATGATCAATGGAATGGCCAGAAGAAATATGGTGGTGCCAAAAGTATGATTTCCCATAAATAACTGCCGCACATTTTCAGGTAAAGATAAAAAATACCAGACGCCAACAATCATTTGGACCAGACTGGCACCTATAAACCAGCTCAAACCTGATTGAATATCCGCGTTCAAGTGACTGATTTGGCTGGAATCACTGGATAAATTTTTATCTATTTGTAACTGTCGATACATGGCAATGGCAAGTCCGCCAATGGCAATTGATGCTGTAATAAAATGACAATATCGGGGCAAGAGTGTTTTTTCAGATAAATTGAGCCACAACCCACCTGCATTTTTAAAATAGACATGCCATTTTTCAGGCGCCAGCATCAACGTCATATTGTTTGTAAACATAAAGGCAACCCATAAAAGGCCCATGACTGTGGCTCCAATAAAAAAAACACGTTTTTGTTCCAAAATATCATATTTAAAATCGTAGATATAAGCACTGTAATACGCCAGAATCAAAACGCCAATGACTGACAGCCAGTAAACAGCCATTAAAATTGAGCTGGTATTTATCAAATGACCATACAGCACCTGTAGAAATAAGAGTGGCGCAACACCAAAGTTAATTGTAAATGCAATAGTAAAGGGGAGATGCGATGCAATGGTCGCGGATAAGTCGGTGGATTGCTGCTTTTTATCAAAATGACGTACCAATGCAATTATTCCAGTTCCTAACATAACATTCATCATCCATATATGAATGATAAAGGTAACGATTAACAACAAAGTAAATATACTCCAATCCACTGGAATTGATGATGTGGTTGGAATGATTATACCTGGATTCATCAGACCCTCCTATTTTTTTATATCAGAGAATTCTTTATTGATTACAAATATTTTTCAATGGCGATTGATCCATAACATTACGCCATTCCTCCAGAGTCAGGTGTGTTAAAGCAAATGCACAGGCCGCTTCAGTAAGAATTTCCTGTTTTTGTTTCATTTCCTGAATCGTTGTTTCAAAACTGGCTTTTTTTTCTGAAACCAGTTGAAGTTGCGCCTGAGCATCTCGGGCCAGTTGCTCGGCTGCGGCCATTTTAATTTGGGCCTGTTGCGTTTGTTCCTCAAGAGCCGCAGTTTGAGCCTGAATGGCTGCAACCTGTTCCTGGTAGTGTTGCTCAAATTCATGTGTCTGTTCTTTCAGCGCCGCTTGCTGCGATTTTGCCTGAGCAAGCAGTGATTCAGATGCTTTAAGTTTTTTTTCTGCAAACTGCATTTGACGTTCTGCGCGCCATTTTATGTCCTGAGCTTGTTGGACTTTTTTGTTTGCGGATTCAACTTTTTTAGAGGCAGAAGCCGATTTCTCCAGAGCTTCTTGCCATTTTTTTTCGCCGACATCAAGTTTTTTCTTTAAATCAGTTAAAGATTGGTTGGAATGCATCAATTTTTTTTGTGTGGTCTGAAGTGTTTGCTCAAGGTTTTGATTTGTTTGGGCAAATTGAAGTAATGTCTTTTTCATTTCAAAAACATACAGGCTGGCAAACATGAGTCCTGCGACCAAGACAAATATAAAAATACATCGGACTATAAACGCGAGTCGTTTTTTTGTTGCACCGGGTTTATTTTTTTCTGCACTATTAAGAATATATCTTTTTTCAGAAAATTCAATTTGATCAGAATCATCATCCAGCCATTGTAAAGAATCGGCTAGCAATTCACCCGTCAGCAGATCCTCTGGTTTCTGACCATTTTTTTCCCAGTACCATAATTTTGATTGCAGGCGTTTGCGCCACAATCGAAAATCTCTATTTTCCTGAATCCATCCATGAAGTCTGCCCCATTCCTTGAACAGGATATCGTGAACAACCTCAATATGCTGTATTTCATTATTCTGGTTTCGTTCAGCAATGAGCAGTCCTTTTTCAACAAAAAGACTGATTAATGGCCAGTTGCGACTGATCATTTCATTCCGGTTGATCATGCATCGGACATCTTCAGTGCCTTCACCCGGGCATACAAGGCGAACAAATATTTCTCTTGTTCTTGTTTTTTCTTTTTTGGAAAGGCCTTCGTATATGGCCTCTGCAAAATTGGCCAATGAAAGCTCAGTTGCGCCCATTTCTTCAAAACCGCGAATGGTCAATGCAGATTCTTTTTCTTTTTCCCACAGACACTTCATTGAAAAGGAAATAAGCGGCAAAGGAATATTTGAAGGAATGCATGTTTTCAAAATATAATCTGAAAGGCCGGGTTCTAACACAGTATTCAATTTTTGTGCAGGTAATTCGATCGCCTTGCGTAATTCATCGGATGACATGGGTCCAAGCTTATGGTCTGCATTGGACAGGTAAGTAGACATGCGTCGATGAGAAATAATCTGCCCTAAAAAATCTGCACGCAATGATACAAAAACATTAAAAATACGCGAATCCATATCATTGGACAGCGTAACCGCGTCCAGAATCAATTCCAGAAAAAGATCCCTGACCTCTGCAAGGGGGCACAGGGCATACAATTCTTCGAATTGATCAATGATAATTAACAGGCGGGTATCCGGGGCACATTTTTCAATAATTTCTTTGGTCACATCAAACAATGACACATTTTTTGTGCGGAATCCATCAGCCAGTTGTTTGGTTTCTTTTGCCTGGTCAAAGGGATTGAGATCGTGGGCAAGAAAAGGGATCAAGGCTTTTGAAAGCTCATAAAAGGGGCTTTCCTTTGGACGTAAAGCAGCAATCTGCCAGGTCGCTTCATGACGCAATTTTGGAATGATGCCCCCAAAAATGAGGGACGTTTTTCCCGATCCCGATGCACCTGTCAGAGCAACAAAGGATTGTTCTTGAAGATCATCATAAATGGCCTGTATCCATTGATCTCTGCCACAAAATAAATCCGCATCCTGCTCAGTATATGAAATCAGACCTTTATATGGGCAGGCCATTGGCGTTGAATTGTGTGTTGGCATATGGACTCATGCGACAAGGTCAAGTTGTGAACCGACCATTTCATCAATTGTTCTTATTGTATTTGCCTGAGCATCGGCATTTGAAGACAGTTTGATTTGATCAACCATCTCTTTTGCCAGATTTGTATTTTTTTGATTGCCGGATAAATGCGCATTGATTTTTGACATCAATGAGCCCGCTTGATACAGGGCTTTTGCATTTGACGCATAATAAGTCATATCAGACCTCATACTGCAAGCATTCGTCAATTAAGTCAAACAAGATGATATGGACATCATCGTAATGCGTTGGTTAATGGAATAAAGAGTGTCTCGCACCACTTGATTTCAGCATGGTGCATTTCAATATCTCAGTACTTTCAAATTTTTATTAAATATGCATTGTAACCTGTTTTATAAAAATTGCAAGCATTAAAAAAATAATATATCGTATTTTACAATGTCAAGATGAAATATGATCACCCAGTCGATGTATTTCATCCCGCAGTTCAGCAGCTCTTTCAAAGTCCAACGCCTTTGCCGCAGCAAACATTTCATTTTCCAGTTCTTTGATGTGTTGTTGTACTTTTTTCGGTGTAACCACATATTCAGAGACTTCTTCTGCTGCTTTTAGATCAGGTTCATAGTAACTATCTGCAATGGAGGGAAAAAATACGCGGGTGATATCTTTGGAAATGCTTTCTGGCTGAACATTATGCTGTTTGTTAAATTCTTTTTGACGTTTTCTTCGGCGTTCAGTTTCATCCATTGCCATTTGCATGGATTTTGTGATTTTATCCGCATACAGAATAACCCGACCATTGACATTTCTGGCTGCGCGGCCAAATGTTTGAATTAGAGAGCGGGTGGAGCGCAAAAAACCTTCCTTGTCCGCATCCAGTATGGCAACAAGTGAGACTTCGGGGATGTCCAGGCCCTCACGTAATAGATTGATGCCGATCAAGACATCAAATTTGCCGGCACGTAAATCGCCAATGATATCCATTCGTTCAAGTGTCTTGATTTCAGAGTGCAGATATTTTACGCGAATTCCCAGATCGTGATAATATTCAGTGAGATCTTCAGCCATTCGTTTGGTCAGGGTGGTGACCAGTATGCGCGATTTTTTTTCAACACAGGTTTTGATTTCATCCAGCAGGTCATCAACCTGATGTTTTGCCGGACGAATATCGATTTCAGGGTCAATCAGGCCTGTGGGGCGAACAATTTGTTCTATAATGGCTTTGCCGGCTTTTTTTCTTTCATAATCTGCCGGTGTGGCAGATACATATATGAGCTGCGGCACTTTTTGCGTGAATTCCTCAAATTTTAAAGGGCGATTATCCAAAGCTGATGGCAGGCGGAAACCATATCGCACCAGAGTTTCTTTTCTTGCCCGATCCCCACGATACATGCCAATGAGCTGTGGTACTGCAATATGGCTTTCATCAATAAACATGATAAAATCATCTGGAAAATAATCGAACAGGGTAGGAGGCGGCTCCCCTGGTTTACGACCTGTCAGATGGCGGGAATAGTTTTCAATTCCATTGCAATAGCCCAACTCCAGAATCATTTCAAGATCATACATGGTACGTTCTTCAATGCGTTGGGCTTCAATGAGCATGTTCTTTTTCTGAAAATAATCAATTTGGGCTTTCAGTTCCAGTTTAATAGTTTCAATGGCGTATTTAAATGTTTCATCTGTAATGACATAATGACTGGCCGGAAAAATAACCACACGCTTGAGTTTCTGGACTGATGCACCGGTCAGCGGATTAATTTCTCGTATATCATCAATCTCATCACCAAAGAAATCCACACGCACCGCCCGATCTTCTTCATAGGCTGGAAATATTTCTACCCGATCCCCTCGGACCCGAAAAACCCCCCGATGAAAATCAATATCATTTCGCTCATAAAGCATATGCACCAAATCTTTGAGCAGACGATCCCGCTGATATGTCATTCCTGGTTTCAAATCAAGTCGCATGGCAATATAATCTTCCGGGGCGCCCAGGCCATAAATGCAGGAAACGCTTGCGACAATGATGACATCTTTTTGAGACAGTATTGATCGGGTGGCAGAGTGACGCATTTTGTCAATCATTTCATTAATGGAAGAATCTTTCTGAATGTATGTATCAGATGTGGGCAGATAGGCTTCAGGTTGATAATAATCATAATAACTGACAAAATACTCCACCGCATTTTCGGGAAACAGGGATTTGAATTCATTGTAAAGTTGCGCGGCCAGTGTTTTATTGGGCGCCAGAATCAGGGCAGGTTTCTGCAATTTCTCAATGACATGGGCCATTGTGAATGTCTTTCCCGAACCTGTGACACCCAGTAAGACCTGGTGTGCTTTTCCCTTTTTTACCCCATTTGCCAGTTTTTTAATGGCAGCGGGTTGATCGCCTTTGGGAACAAAATCTGATTGGATCTGAAATGTGTCCATTATGACTGCCCGGCATATTTCCATCGGGAGCCATCAGGGCGGTCTTCAATGATGATACCCATATCTTTCAGTTGATCGCGAATGGCATCCGCACGGGTCCAATCTTTGTTTTTACGTGCCTGAAAACGCTCGGCAACCAGTTGGTCAATATCCGCAGTCCCCTGATCTCCCCTTGTGCGTTTCTTTTGATTCTGAGCATATTCAGCCGGTGTTTGGTGAAACAGGCCCAATACCTGACCTGTTTTTTGTATATCAGCCTGTATGCGGGCCAACTGGGAAATTTGTTCTGCAGATAATGTTTGAGATTGATCCAGTAATCGATTGACTTGCCGGGCAGTATCAAACACGTATCCAATGGCCTGTGCCGAGTTGAAATCGTCATCCATTGCCGTGCAGAAGCGTTGCCACAAATCGCCGGTTTCTTTATTTTCAGAAGCGATCTGGCTGGATTCTAACCGCTCCAATGCAGCGTAAAGCTTGTTCAAACCGGATACCGCATCATGCATGGCGTGATCATTAAAATCAATAGGACTGCGGTAATGACTGGACAACAGGAACAATCGGATGGCCTCAGGGGGATATTTTTCCACCAGGGTTTTGATCAATACCACATTTCCCAGGGATTTGGACATTTTTTCCCGATTGATGTTCACAAAACCATTATGCACCCAGTATCTGGCATATGCGGAACCATTGGCCGCTTCGGACTGTGCAATTTCATTTTCATGATGGGGGAAAATAAGGTCTTTGCCCCCGCCATGAATATCAAAGCTCTGTCCCAGATATTTCATGCTCATGGCAGAGCATTCAATGTGCCATCCCGGACGCCCTTTACCCCAGGGGCTTTCCCAGAAGGGCTCGCCGGGTTTGGCGGATTTCCAGAGGGCAAAATCATGGGGATTGTGTTTGCGGGTATCAATATTGACCCGGGCGCCGGCAGCCATATCTTCTAACTTGCGGCCGGACAGGCATCCATAATTGTCGTGAGATTCAACAGAGAAAAAGACATCACCGGAAATTTCATAGGCATTGCCCTTTTGAATTAAGGATTCCACCAGTTGAATAATTTCCGGAATATGTTCTGTTGCTTTTGGTGCCATGTCCGGCTGCTGAACAAAAAGGGCTTTCATATCCCGATCAAAGGCCTGAATATATTGTCGGGATAATTCTTCTGTCGAAATATTTCGCTCCTGTGCGCGCTGAATAATTTTATCATCAATATCAGTATAATTGCGAATATACGTCACTGTGTAATTTCTCATTTTCAAGTATCTGACGATCATGTCAAAAACAACAACCGAACGTGCATGACCAATATGGGCATCATCGTAAACAGTCGGACCGCAGACATACATATTGACATGACCGGATGTCAGGGGGACAAAGGGTTCTTTCTTTCTGTGCAGGGAGTTATAAATATGAATGGACATGGTTTCTCCTTTATTAATAATATATGAAATGAAATTTCTAATCGCCCAGGTATTTGCCAGTTAATTTTTTCCAGTATTCTTCATTGGTCCATCGCTTGAGCAACTCTTGATTAATCGTTTCCCGATAAGGTGTTTTTGCCGGCATTGCAATACCATAACTTTGCGGGTTAAACATGGCTTTGATCACAGTCACTTTTCCTTTCAGTTGTGTATTGGCATAAAATTGTAGAATGGGCCGGTCATGCACCATGGCATCAATTTTTCCCTCAGAAAGGGCTTTCAGGCCTTCCAGAACCGAGCCAAAGGTTTTTGGCTGAATATTTTTCTTTTGAAGATATCGCGTTGTGGTTGATTTTTCGAGACTTCCCACCACAACATTGTTGAGATCTTCAAAACATTTGACCCCATAATCCAGTTGACTGACAGTCAATGATGATGCAATTCCCGCAGTAAAAAAAGAAATAATAATAATTGCCATAAACATCCAGATCAATGCGATCAAGCGACCAAAACTGCTTCTGGGGACAGTATCGCCATAGCCGACAGTGGTCATGGTCACTGCTGACCACCAAAAACCATCCAGAATGCCCTTAAACCCCGAACGATATTGATCTGGATTTCTACGCCTTTCAGCCAGCCAGATCAGAAAACCGACACACAGCAGGGTAAAAATCAGGGTCAGGAGATAGCCCAGAAATTGAAATGAAAACACCTGTTTTGCAATGGTTAGAATGGGACTGCTTTGCTGCTTGACCGGTACAGCAATGCCCAAACCTGTATGATAGAATGCATGGGAAAAGTCAAAAACATTCTCTCTTGCAGGGGTAATCGTAATCGCGGCAACACCAAAATCAACCGACTTGTTTTCAACAGCATTAAGCAGGCCTTTTAAATCAAATTCTTTGAGTTCATATTGCAACTTCAGTTCATTTGCAATATTTCGCCATAGATCAATGCTGATTCCTGTCCAGACACCCTTTTCATTTTTATAAGAAAAAGGGGGGGCCGGCTTGGTGCCCACAATGACTTTTTTCCCTGTGATGTTTGCCTCAGCATGAATAAAACCAGTTAATAACATCATTACAATCCATGCAAAAATGACAGGGCGATGAAATAAACGCATAAAACCTCCTTTATGTTTGATGGAACCTTTTTATTCACTAGCATAGATTTTTAATAAAATAAATACTTGAAAATAAAAGTTCTAATAAATGAATGGTTTGATCTCTAAATTAAATTTTGTTATGTAGTCATGATCAAATTTAATCGTGGTTTGGGACTTTTTTTATCTGACGCTTAGGAATGCTTGAAAAATAAGTTCCCCATTTACTTATGTGC